>JADMIO011575531.1_pt1 | contig 120354 bp, 104 predicted proteins | sample 8958161 | NCBI WGS metagenome assembly JADMIO01 (sample SAMN16585339, study PRJNA669376) | soil metagenome | isolation source: Crop rotation soil | place: USA: Cullars Rotation, Alabama | collected 2011 | reverse complement strand
ACAACTTGTCCACGTGGAATTCTAAGCTTAGGATCCCAATGTGCTGGAAAGATCCTCTTTGCCCTTGAAAACACTAAAGGAACGACTTCGATCACGAACGAAGTAATGAACTGGCAGGTTTTCTCACGACCTGAAGCACGCAGAACGGTCTACTTTTCACCCCGAAGTAGCGGCAAACGCTTGTACGACTCAATCATCAGCGTGAGAAAGCTTTCTTCAGAAAGGCGATCGTCGTAGCGCAGTTGGATTGCTCCGAGCACACCGTTCACCAGCAGCGCACCAATGATGACAACGCCAGTCATAACTACCGCAGTAACCGAACTCCATTTGCTAAGCACAACCGCCGCAGTGACAATTGCGCCAAGCACAACGACAAATTGCAGCGTGAAGATGAGCGTACGCATTGGATTATTGGTTCGAGGCGAAATGGGTGGGGACGACTGCGGGCTTAAGTCTTCAGGCATATGAGGAAATCTCCTTTCTTTTCCTTGGAGGCGGCGTTCCAGACGGACGTTCGAATCTTCTATCCCGTCGAGCAATTCCCGAACAGAAAATTTCTTTCGCAACTCGGATATCACGATCTCCGGTTCGTTTATATCTTCGTGGGCCAATAAGTCATCGTATGAAACCAGCACTTGTGGATGACCAGGCACTGGGATCATTTGTTTGATATCGATTTTGAAGTTGCTGTTGATTTCATCAAATGCTGAACGAATTACCGCCAAAAATGCACGTCGGGTTTGCTCTTTGCCGTTGATGGCTATAAAAATTTTTCGGTCTACCAGATCAGCCTTTATCTTGGCCCGATTCCCGCCGCTGTGCAGGAAGACGCCGTTCTTCCAGTAATACTGCTTTGTAATGTACTGGTTCATCCGCGTGATGAAGCGCGAGATAACGGCGTCAGGCAGCACTTCGTAGTGATACTGGAACTTAAGTGCGTCTGCGTCATCCCAGGGAATGTCCAATTCGTTGTCGTGCAGGTGACGTGGAATAAGGTAATGGCCCGGCCGGTCGGTAAACTCGAAGCACAATTGAAAATGCTTCATCACGTCGATCAGCCGACGATGCGTGTGGGAAGGATAATGTTGCGCTGAATCCGGTAACCGCGCCAGGATCTCGCCCACGTCCTTCAAATCGAACTGTCCCTGTGCTTTGACTAGTTCAGATGAAGTCAACAAGGCGTAAACACCTTGCGTCACCCAACGTGGATTGAGCACTTGAGTGTCCCCGGGGAAGCGTATAACTGTTCCCAGAACGTGCAGCATATCCAGCAATGAGTTGCGGAGGTCGCCGTCATTCAAGTTCTCTTCGCCACAGATTTCGAAATACCTTTCGACGGGGATGTAGTCAGCCTGCATCTGCTTCAGTCGTTTTTTTATCGCCAGCCATTCACGGGGCCAAATGTCGTGTACGTGCTTCAATGCTTCGACTTCCCGCGCAATCGCCGCTTTTAGCATGTCAATACCGTCGCCCGTAGCACACGATGCCTCCACAAAATCCCGGATGTTATATTTTTCCTGTAATGCCTTTCGATCAAGATTGAGCGGGCGCTGTCCGTGTAACTGGTCAATCTGGTTGACGACGATGATAATCGGAGAATCGCCAGCGAAACTCTCAATAAGTTTTAGCCAGTATTCGATATTGCTAAGCTGATCGCCTTTACGCGCATCGATTACTAACAGATAAAGACTACGGGTCGTCAAAAAGAACTGATGGGTTGAATGCTGTATTTCCTGTCCGCCGAAATCCCAGATGTTCAGCTTGATCGGATCATCTTTTCCTTTAACTTCGCTCTGAAGTATCTGCATCTCGTCGGTAATCTCAACTCCGAGTGTTGTCTGCCTGTTTGGATTAAAAGTGTCATAAATTACTCTTTCGACAACTGAACTCTTGCCGACCTTGCCGTCTCCAACCACCAACAGTTTGGCCTCATTCAACCGTTCTCCAGTTTCTAAACCTGCCAGCGCTGCGAAGATTGCTTTCACATCTCGTGGATTGCGTAGAGTTTCTGGGGAGAGGGGGAGCTGATTTCCACGAAGCTCAAGGAAAGTCAAATTCTTCAGTCGCGTGAATTCTGCTGGCAGGCTCGTCAGTTGATTGCCGCCCAATCCTAAGCTAGTTAGATTTGAAAGCTGCGTGACTTCCGCCGGAAGGCTTGTCAGTTGATTGGCGCTCAGATCCAAGCTAGTCAGATTCGTCAGTTCTGTAATCTCCGCCTGCAGACTCGTCAGTCGATTGCCGTGTAGATCCAAGCGGGTCAGATTCGTCAGCCCCTTGAGCTCTGTGGGCAGGCTTGTCAGTTGATTGAAGCTCAGGTCCAAGCTATTCAGATTCGTCAACCGCGTGAGCTCTGCCGGCAAGCTCGTCAGTTGATTAGCGCTCAGATTCAAGCTGGTCAGATTTGTTAGCCGCGAGAGCTCTGCAGGTAAGCTCGTCAGTTGATTGAAACTCAGAGACAACCTGGTTAGATTTGTCAACCGCGTGAGTTCTGCCGGCAAGCTCGTCAGGTGATTACCTAACAGATCCAAACTACTCAGGTTCGTTAGCCGCGTAAGTTCTGCTGGCAGACTCGTCAATTTATTGCGACTCAGATTCAAGCTGGTCAGATTTGTCAGCCGCGTGATCTCTGCTGGCAGGCTTGTCATTGTCGTACCGCTCAGATCCAAGTGGGTTGCATCGGGACTAATAGGTGGTAGTTCCATCGGGACGGCTCTTGTGGTCTGTGGAGGATATGAGAACTGTAGATCAGGGTGGCTTATATCACTGCGATGCGACGATGTTCAAGCTTTTGGGAATGGCATAGACCAAAGAACCGCTGCGGGGGGGCGCTCCATTGGGCGTCACTTTAAGAAACACAAGCGAAAATAATTGTGCTATGGTGCGAACACCCCTTCACATAATGAAGCGGGCCGACTTGTGCGGTCACACAGAGTCAGCCCTAGAACATCAACCTTCTATAGAAAGGATGACGATCATGAGTACGAATAGTAGCGCATCAATGCGCGAAGAGACACTTCACGTTACCGAAACAACCAACATCAGCAATGCTCTTAAACGAAGAGCGCAGTCAGTGATAAACGACACGTCGATCGATCCGCAGTGGCGAGCTATTGTTCGTTACGGTTTGGAGACGAGTGATCCGTGGCTCGGCGACCTCGTGCGGCGCGCCGATGCAGGCGAGCAGATCATCGACACAACCAGGTTCTCGCTTGAGCCCGAATTTGAAGAAGAGGAGTCGAGTGAGGAAAAGATCGAAGCACTGGCGGAGATAATCTGCCGGGCAAACGACGAATGTGCGGCCGCGCTTTTTGTGCTGATGGGAACGCTGGAAAACTCCACGCATCCCAAACTACTTGCAAACTCGGCAAAGCACGTTGCCTTCACTCGCTGCGGTGAGTCAAACCTGTTCGGAATCGTCGACGCTCAGATCGCGATTGTTGAGGGCGAGTTAGGCTTCTGAGCTAATTGCTGGGGCGGCCACGGAGGGCCGCCCCTACAGTTCGCACCGAAATTTGTTTCTTCCCTATGAAAGGATTTCGGGGTAAGCGGTGTCGACGAGGGTCTGGTAGGTCGAGACGTGGTGTTGGAACATCGCCTGTGCGGTCCAGAGGTATTCGTCGAAGATCTCGTTGTTGAAGGTCCCCAGGAGCACCTGGTTTCCCAGGGGTTGCGCGTAGTTCTTCCCCGCCGCCTGTGCAAACAGATCTTCTATCAAATCATCTTCCGGCCAGCCCCAATCCAGATCGTCAGCGGTGTAGATGTTCTTGATGTTGTCCATCGACCACCAACAGAACGGCGCGATGTCCAGACTATTGTGCAAGCGCCATGCAAACAGCGGATTGAACAGACCATTGAAATAGGTATTGAAGTTGACGTCTCCCGGTGTCAGTCCCGCAAAAGTCCAGAGCGCCATGTTCGTCACATAGTTTCCGCCATACAGCACATCATTGAGATACGCGAAGAGCGGCGGAGACAGAGTGCCACCAAGGCTGTGTCCAGTCACGTAAAGCACGGGCGGTTTAGTTTGCGTAAGAAAGTCGACGATGCTCGTATTCGTGTTCGGATCTCTTAATCTGAGAAGGTCACGCGTGCCTCGATAAGTGCCGTGCGAGATGAGCGCGTTCGCGGGAGCATGTGGCGCGAGCTCGTTGAACGGCCGAGTAGTGCCGATCGCAAAGTCCTCCTTTTCCCAGGAGTCCCAGCTCATCATGTTCGTGCCGCGAATCACCACAGTGTACTCGTCGGACGCGAAAGATCGTTGACGGCGGCAGATATAAGCGAGGCTGTACGAGATATCCAACCAGCTAACGAGCTCTGCCGGTCCCCAGACAACTTCCCATCCGAGTTGTTGGACTGCGCCGGGAATGCTGTAGAGGTCGTCATAGGAAATCGCGCACAACCGAATCATCGTGCGAGGGTAGTACTTGTAGGCCTGAGTTGAGGCGTCGAGATTAATCATCTTCTTTCCTTTGCGGAGCAGTGTGAGTGGCAATAATACCTGAAGAAAAAGAAAACAGTTGCCCCTATAGACATTGTAAGCCGCTTAATCTATAAAGCCGCATACTAGTCACTCGTTTCCCTAAACAAATAGGTCAGTTTTCCCCAATGCCCTTATCTGTCTGTGAAGCTTACGCCTGGTACCTTGTCGTGACGTGTAAACACTGCCGTATGCGACAACCAATCCACCGCGATACCTCTAATGGTCAAGCCGCTCTTTTAAGGAAATATACGTGGCGCTGCATTCAGTGTCATCAAGTCGACACATACGACCCTGATGAGATTGAACGCTACCATCATATCGTTGAGCGACGGAAAACCGAGCGGCCGTGAGAGCGCTTTCGGGCACGTTTCGAGTCCAGCTAAACCAGTCTCCCCATTTATGGGACCAACTCTGCCAGGTTATCGACGCCATAGCCTTGATCTCCTTATTTGTAAGGGTTGCCGCCGAACTCCTTAATGCGCGAGTTGTGCCACTGTTTACTGAACAACAACTGCTTTTTCAAACCTCTTTGGGATCAGCCTGTTAACTCTTCCGAACCTCGATCGGCCTAAGGTACGCCAGCGTACCAACCGCGTACAGAAACGACTCAGAACACATCACGGCCCACCCAGAATCTGGAACCACGGACCAGCTAACAACGTGAAGCGTCGCGATGCGAGACAAGATAGCCACCGTTGGCGTCGCACGACGACACCGGTAGTCTTGTTCAGTGGGTGGTTTACCACCTCTTCGAATTATTTATATTTCGCTTTTCGTAGGTGCGGTGGTTTCAGCAAACTGGAGCCAGCCTCGACAAAATCCTCACTTCGAAGATGCCAGTTGATGCTTTGAGAAGTGCCACGCCCAGTGCAATCCAAACCAAAAGAAGAAACTCAGGAAATATGCAAGCATGATCGGACCGAACCTAAACTGTCCTCCGACTTGCGGCCCGATGATGCCAATAAGGATTAGCAACACGGCATGTACAACGACGAACGTCCATAAAGCGATACGCAGCGAATGCCACCTCGTCGTCTTGACGAGCAGAAAAACGATGAGATTGCCGATGATGCCTGTTGTCACAATGGCATCGAGCACGTAACCAAAAATGAGGATCGACCAGAATTCGTGAGCTCTCGCATAGTTCAGGAGCGCGAGTGCGGCAACAATGACCGCCGTACAACTCACCACTGATACTATGTCACGACGCAGAGTACTCATAATCGTATGGTCCTTTCTGAGATTCTCGCTATGCTCCCTTGTCGCGGTTAGTACTAAGTCCAACAGCGTCCTCACCCAGTAACCAACTAGGTGATTTCGGCGAGCTTCGTCGCGATAACAGTCGCGAAACAACTGCTGCATCTGGTGACCATATTCGCGCCGGAACGCAGACGGGTAAGCGAACAATAAAAGTCTATAGACGCGGCACGATAGGTCTGCAGTGATCTTCATTACTAAGTCCGGGCCGAAAGGAGCTTTTTCTTTTTAGCAGTCTTCACAAGCTGCGCCAGGCGTTCTGCTTCAGCGGTGGCGACTCGATATCCGAAATCCGTCAGCCGGTAATAACGTCGCCGCTCATCATCAAGCTCCGGATCCGGCCGTTCATCCAATTCTTCTACGAGGCCGTCGCTGAGCATGCGTTTGATCGAGCCGTACAAAGTACCTGGACCCATGCGAATCTTTCCTTCGGTCCGCTCGTCAACTTCACGCATGATGTCGTAGCCATGACGCTCACGATCGGCGAGTGCCAACAGAATGTGAAACGCCGCGGGCGTCAGCGGTAGAAAGTCGTCAGGACTGCGAGTCTTTGCCATTGCTGTATCAACTATATCGTTGCGCGATATAGTAGGCGCCTCGGGACGAGCTGTCAATAGTTATCTTCGTTTGACTCTCCCAGACACGGCGATTAGACTGCTTGCCTCTTCCCTAAACTGCCGCCCCCTCAACATCAGCTTGTTGTGAAGTACGAGACAATGATGCCGGACAAAGAAATTCTGCAACTCATTAACACTCTCTACGCGAACGGTGAGAGCGGCAGGCTCGACATTGTCGCTGGCGCGACCGAAGGCGAGCTCTTATTCAAGAACGGGAAGCTCGTTGATGCTCGAATGGGACATCTCACCGGGTTTCAGGCGGTCAACGCAGTCGCTGCAATGCCGAACGCTCGTTTTCACTTCGATCCGTCAGTGATCGTGCCAGCCTACAGTTCGATAACACCGAGTGAGCGACACGTGCTCAAACAATTCTTCGGGATCGAGACCGCTGATGAGAATGACTTCGTGGCGCCGGTGGTCGCTAACGAAGTGGATGAAGTCACTGTCGTTAAAAGTGATGTCACACCCGCTCCAATCGCGACGCCCGCGCCTTATCGAGCTCCGTCCAGAGCACCATATTTAATCGCGTTTGCGATAGCTGTGTTGGTCGTGGCTCTCGCTTCGGCCGCCGTGTTTCTCCGCTCTCGCTATCGCGAGCTGAGTTCGCCGGCCCCGGTTGCTACTAACATCGAACCAGCTTCATCCACTACGCCGGCAAAGGAAACAACAACAGATGAGAAAACGACTTCTCCTGCTCCTGCGAAGGTGAGGACAGAAGAGAAGACGCCTCCTGCGCCGGCAGCACGAGTAGAAGAGAAACCGGCTCAGACCGCTCAGGATTTAAGCGGCAAATGGAACGTCGTTAATACCGTCAACACCACCGCGTACAAATCTTTTCAGAACCTGCAAATTGGTTTTGCTCTGTCGATTAATCAAACCGGAAGAACATTCACTGCACAGGGTCATAAGGTTTCTGAGAATGGCCGCAGCTTACCTGCGAGCAGCAGAACTCCCATTCAGTTGAAGGGCACGATCGACGGCGACAAGATTGAAGCCACCTTCTCTGAGCAAGGCGCGATGCGGAAAACCAACGGACGATTTGTCTGGAAGATCGACCGCGCGAGTGGCGCCCTGACGGGAACATTCGCTTCCACAGCGGCGGGAACGAGTGGCAAATCAACCGCAAGGCGAGAATTGTAGAGTCGGGAATCGTTCTTGACTCTCCCCGCCTTTGTGCATAAATTCAACGCGCAAGATCTACCCCGTCTCGAAAGACAAGGACTCAAATTATGTTCACAAGAATTCTGACGAGCGTTGTGCTGCTTGCCGTGTTGAGCGTTGTCGGACTGGGCCAACAGACACCTCCAGTCAAAACACACCTCAAGGTCGGCGATCCGGCGCCTGATTTCACGCTTCGCGCTACCGACGGCAAGACGTACAAGCTGAGCGATTTCAAAGGCAAGAAAAATGTCGTGCTGGCAATCTATGTGCTGGCGTTCACTGGTGGTTGAAGGCAGGAACTGAAGGCGTATCAGGCTGATATCGCCAAATTCGAAAACAACGATACTCAGGTTTTCGGCATGAGTGTTGACAGCGTTCCCGCCAACCGCGAATTCGCAAAACAACTCGAGATCACATTTCCGCTACTCAGCGATTTCAAACGCGATGTCGTCAAGGCGTATGGCGTCTTTAACGAGGAGCAAGGCTTTGGCAATCGCGCTACCTTCCTGATCGACAAAGAAGGCATCATTCGTCACATCGACGAAGGAAACGTCGCGATCGATCCGACCAGTGTTGTTGACGCCTGCAACGTGCTCCAACATAAGAAGACGTCACAGTAAACTTCGCCACAGTTGACGCGGATGCGCGCAGATGAAATCCGCGTCATCTGTGGCAACTTCTCACGGACTGACGACCAGTTTTCCGTTCTGCCATTTCCCCGTAGCGGCGGCCCTGCCATCAGCCACTAACTGATTGAAATTCGCTTCTGAGATACCAAGCCGGTTTGCAACGTTCCTCATTTTGGCGTCATGCACTTGAAGTCCTTGTTTGACAATGTCGGCTTGGGCCCACAATTCGTGCCAATAATTCAGCAACCACTTATTCAGGTGCTCATCAGTAACAAATAACATCTCATCGGCGCCGGGAGGTGCTCCGACATAAAAAGAACCTGCGTAAGTATGTCTTTCGTCAAATGACCACACGCTCAAAGCCGGCATTGCGTCGGCTGCCGGTTCATAATACCTGAGTTCATAACGGTTATGATTTCTGAATCTTTCGAGCATATGAACGACTTCTTCGAAATGTTGCGGGTGATGTATAACCACGAGCTGACGAACCGTAATCTCGCCGCTAGTTAAGCGTTTGTCCCGTTCGTTGCGATATCTGTCACGCCGATCCTGATTACTCATTACTGTCCACGTAAGCACTGCCTCATTGATCGACTTTTCAACTCCGCGAACACTTCGCTCAAACGCGCCGGGCACTTCCGCATCCATGTCCAGATATTTAGGAGGAGAAATGCCGGCTCTCTCTGCCATCCGGTCGAGCACCTGTTCTCCTCTAAGGGACTCGATCACAACAGTCACCATGAGCAGTCCTGTTCCAAGTAGAATTATCTTGATGTATGTTTCCGCGGGCCATTCAATGACTTGCAAAAAGTCTAATAATCCAATTAAGGCCCCGGCCACACCGGTCACTCCAAAAATTAACTTATCCCATGATAGGTGTTTGCGTAGATCCATGATTCACCTCCTTTGTGGTGGGAGTAATAAGGGATGAGAAAACTCCAGGCCCTGAGCTGATTACTGGAGTCGCTTAACTCGTCTAATGGTCGGCAAGCGACTTATACGCCCGGCGGTTAGAAGATGTCAATAAATTGACTACAGGAGCTCCGCGGCATCGTGATCGCTGCATATTCGACTTCAAGGAACCATAGATTGGAGATTACTGACTGGAACCGCTCGGTGATTTCAACGCTGAGTATCGCACCGTGTTGGAGAGTGCCCGCGGCGGTCAGTGCGGAGGTTAGATCAAGTGGCGTTGTCGGTGGCAATCGGGAGCGCCTCCTCACTGTTCTGCCAAGTCGACCACGGCTGCATACACACCCTCGACCACTAACGCCATTCGTTTGTAATCGAGCTTCTCGGCTGTGTCCTGAGCAGTGTGATAGTTGAGATTGCGATAAAACGCCGTGTCAGTGATCATCGCTGCGCTGTAACCGGCATGCCAGTAGTTCACGTGGTCGGAGAGATCAACACCCGGCACAGCGCTCGGTGCGTTGATGGAATAAACGGGAAGCGGAGACGCTTTGCGCATTGCGGCTTTCGTCCGGCGCACCAGCGACCAGTCACTCAGACGTCCGACTACGCCGATGAAGTTTCCAGTCGAAGGATAAAGGGCGCTCAGGATCGCCGCCGGAAACCGCTGGCTGTTAGGCGCATCGCTGAAGTAACCAATCATCTCCAGACTAAACATCGCGCGTACGCGGATGTTCTGCTTGCGGAGCGATTTTGCATGGACTGAGCTGCCCATGCCGGTGGTGTGAAAATACGGCGGCTCTTCCATAGTGAAAGCAACCAGCTCCACTCGCATCCGCGGTGCTTGCTGCGCAAGCAATTGCGCGAGCTCGATCAATCCCGCTACCCCACTAGCGTTATCATCAGCGCCCGGCAATGGGCCGGCTGCATCGTAATGCGCGCCAACGACGATTCGCTCGGCTGAGTTTGGCCCAAATTCAGCAATCACGTTGCGATATACCTTGCCTTGGACGCGATAGGATTGCTCTGAGACAGACACGGTCGATTGACTGAGCTCGTCTTTGATATAAGCAGCGACTTGATCGAGATTCTCGATATGTTTTTCATCACGCGGGGTCAGTTCGACAGAGAGTTTGCGAACGTGCGCTTCGAGACGAGCGGGGTCGACGGTCCTTTGTGAGCTCGGACTCGCACGACTCAACAGCGGCTGAGTCACCCAAAACCACAAACCGAACAGCAGTAATAAGAAGATTAAGATAACCAGCAGCATAAACTTGAACATTATTTTAGCCGCAGATGAACGCGGATAGACGCGGATCTGCGGTAATCCGCGTTCATCCGCGGCTGAGCGCTGCCATGAGCGGGGTGTTTGTCTGTGGGTAGATGTCGCGGGGGGCGCCGGTTCGTTCGATGGCGCCGTTACGGACGACGGCCATGCGGTGGCCGACGGTGAAGGCGTCTTCGAGGTTGTGGGTTACGTAGATAACGATCAGCTCAGCTTCTGCTTGTAACCGCAACAAGTCCTCGTGTAGCCGTTTTCGGATCTCGCTGTCGAGCGCGGAGAAGGGTTCATCCAGCAGTAACACGCGTGGCTCCATTGCCAACGCTCTCGCGATTGCAACTCTCTGCTGTTGACCACCTGATAGCTCGTGCGGATAGCGGTGTGCCAGTTCGGTAAGGTTCATGCGCTCGAGTAGCGACTCAGCGCGTTCGCGAGCGTGAGGCTGTCGCCACAGAGCGTACGCAACATTCTCAAGAGCAGAGAGGTGCGGGAACAACGCGTACTGCTGAAACACGTAACCGACGTGACGTTTGCGCGCGGGAAGATTGATCGCCGCACCGTTGTTCGCAGATGAACGGAAGAAGACGGTGCCGTCCAAAGTGATCTCACCAGCATCGGGTGTCATCAGTCCGGCAATAGCGTTTAGCGTTTGCGTCTTGCCCGCGCCGGATGGTCCAAACAGCACGAGTATCTCCGCGCCGACCTCAATCTGCACCGACAGATTGAAGGTGTCCAGACACTTTTCGATATTCACTTTGAGACGCAGTGGCTTCATCAACTCAAGCCGTTTTCTTTTTGCCGAGCGGCCGTTCGAGCTGCCGCACAAACCATAAACCAATAAACGCTACCGCGGTCATCACGACGACCATCATTTGCGCGTCCCCGTACCGACGGGCTTGCACCGCATCGTAGATAGCGAGCGGAAGCGTTTGAGTCTGTCCCGGAATATTTCCCGCAACCATTAACGTTGCGCCAAACTCGCCGAGCGCACGCGCGCCACCCAAGATTAACCCGGCGATAACTCCACGTCGCGCGAGCGGCAGCGTCACACGCCACAAAATCTCCAACTCCGACGAGCCCAGCGTGCGCGCAGCGTTTTCGAGATTGTGGTCCACACTTGCAATCGCCGTCCGTGCTGACTGAAACATCAGCGGCAGTCCCACTACAGCCGAAGCAATTGCCGCCGCGTACCAACTGAAGAGCAGATTAACGTGAAACCACTCAACGATCGGACTGCCACGCCCGAGGGCAAGTAACAGAAAATACCCGATGACACTGGGCGGCAACACCATCGGCAGAAAGATAATTACCTCGATGATAATCTGACCGGGAACACGAAAGCGCGCCAGGAACACTCCCAAAACCAGACCGACCACAAAAAGAATGCTCGTCGCCACGATGGTTACTTGCAGCGACAACATCAGAGCCGACCAATTCATTTAACCGGCTCCTCTCCAGGTAAGATGAAGCCATATTTACGCATTACGAGGCGACCTTGCGTGGAGTTGACGAAGCTCGCGAATCGACGCGCTTCAGCCTCGTGCCGCGTGCTGCGGATAACGGCCAACGCCTGATTGAGCGGTTTGTGCAGTTGATCTGAAATCAATACCCAATGGCCTTTGCTGCTGGCGCTAAGCGAGAGTGCGACGATCGCGGCGTCGACGTTTCCCGTCTCGGCAAACTGAAGTGTCTGGCTGATGTTCTCACCAAAAACGAGTCGCGAAGACACGCGATCCCAAATGCCTGCTGACTGTAACGCCTGGCGCGCCGCGTCGCCATACGGCGCGTGTTCGGGATTGGCGATCGCGATGCGGCGCACTTCCGGTTTTGCGAGATCTTCGATGCGGTCGAGTTTCAAGGGGCTGTCACTACGCGTCCAGAGCGTGATGCGTCCCTGCGCGTAAAGCGCCTTCGTGTCCGGGAGTATCAGGTTCTGCCGTTCAAGTTCTTCGATAAAACTGACGTTCGCGGCGGCGAGCAAATCGACCGGCGCGCCTTGCTCGATCTGCTGCGTCAGTTGCCCAGTCGAGCCGAAGTTGAATGTTACTTTGATTCCCGTGTCGTTGGTAAATTGTTTTCCCAGTTCTTCGAAAGCCGGCGTGAGATCCGCAGCCGCCGACACCGTCAGCGTTGGAGGTGAGGACCGGCACGCCGTCAAAAATATTAAGACAAGAATTAACGCGAGTTTATTAGCCACGGATGAACACAGATAACACGGATTAGAAACTGAATTTTGCTCCTAGTTGAAAGACTCTCGGGTCGCCTGCGGCGGTGATCGAGCCGAAGCCGGGGGCGCCGACTACGGTGTTTGGAGCAGCGAGTGGTGGCGTGTTGGTTACGTTGAAGACTTCGGCGCGCAATTCGACGTTCATCGACTCGCCGAAAAAGATCCTCTTGATCAAAACGAGATCGGCGTTGCGGTACGCCGGTCCGCGAACGGGATTGCGTGAACTGTTCCCGAGGGTAAACTGCGGCGCGGCTACAAACGCTGAGGTGTTGAAGAATCTAGCGGTCGTCCGCTCCGAAGCCGGCAGGTTCGGATCAGATACGCGATTCGGTCTTTGCGTGCCAAAACCGGCGAACGCATTGAAGTTCGTCACTTGCGTGACCGCCAACGGCAAACCCGATTGCATCGTTATCACGCCGGCAACTTCAAACCCGAACGGCAGGTCATAAGTAAAGCTCGCGACGAAGACGTTCGGTATATCGCCGTTTGAAAGATCTCGTTCCAGGTGGCGATTGAAGCTATCGGCAACTGGAAAGTTCGCGATCGGCCCGGTAAGTATCGACGCATCGAACACCGAAGAAGCTTCGTCAATAAGCTTTGAGCGCGTGTAACTGACGAGGAACGAGAAGTCATGCGAGAAGCGCTGTTCGAGCTTGGTCTGGAGCGCGTTGTAATTCGTGTTGCCGACGTTATTGCGGTAGAGACTGACGGTCGTAAATCTCGGAAAAGGTTTTAGCAGTTGGGCCAGCGGGATGGTCGGATCTCCGAGACTCGAGGAACGCGGAATCTGGCCAAAGAACGGATTCGGAACTCGTTGCAACAGCGCCGGTCCCAACGCGAGTTGACTCGTAGTGAGTTGGTTGAGACTCGTGTCAGGAATGCCGATATGTGTGATCTTCGATCCCGCATAGGCGACTTCAAAGACCATATTTTTTGTCAGTTGACGTTGCACTGCGACGTTCCACTGTTGCGCGTATCCGCTGCCCAGCGTTGCGTCCACTCCGAATACACCCTGTCCCAGACCGGCGTCCGGCGTTAGCGGTATCGGCGCCACAGTCGGTCCGTTCGAGAGCACGAACGCAGGATTGATGTTATCGAGCGTGCGTTGCGAGACCGTCTGAACGAATGGAAACTGCGGCGTCGTAAACGGCGTCGTGATTCCTGCCATCTCGATCCAGATCACGCCGTAGCCCGCGCGCATCACCGTCTGCTCATTCAAGCGATAAGCGACGCCCAGGCGTGGGCCAAAGTTCGCCTTGTGCAAACGTCGTGCTGATTCGCTGAACCCGTTCTGGCCGAGGTAATCGAGTTGCTGAGTTTGCAGATTGAAAACGGCGCCCTGGTTGTCGGCTTCGGTGGAAGGAAAGTTTAGCGTGTAACGCAGACCCGCGTTGATCGTCAATCGCGGCGAAACCTTAAAGTCGTCCTGCACAAAATACTCCTGCACGTGGGCGCGTGGGCGCAGGACGTTTTGCTGAATGTCGATGGAAAAGTTTTGCACCTGCCCGAGGAGAAAACTCGCGAGCGCGTTTCCGGTGAAGCTCGAGAGCGCCGAGCCGACGACAGGAATCGCCTGTGAGTTTGTGAATAACGTGTTGAAGCTGAAATTGCCGGTAGGTGACGGCGGTTGAATAACGTCGAGACGCTCCCAGCGAAAGTCGAGCCCAAACTTGATCGAGTGGCGGCCGTGTTGAGTCGAGATGGCGTCGAAGATCTGAGTCACGTCAGTGCCGAAGTCTGACGCCGTGTTGGCTGTTGGGCCGAGTTGCTGTAGTCCCGCAATCGCGAAAGTGGGCAACGTGTTTTCGAAAGCGCCGTTCGTCGGAATACCCGGAATTTGCAGACTCTCAGAAGGTGTTGCATTGAGCTGCGTCGCATCTCGCACGACTTTTCTTTTCGTGTAACCGAAGCGCAACTCGTTCAGGAAGCGAGGATTGAAAACGTGAATGTGATTAATGACGAGCGACTGTGCTTTCGTATCAGTCGGCCCGGTGACGCCAGTCGTTATGTTACCGCTGCCGTCCGGCAAAGGTGTCACCGGGCCGGTAACGTCCTTTGCGTACGAGTAGCGGCCGAAGAGTTGGTCGCGCGATGAGAAGCGGTGATCGAGACGAAAGTCAAACTGATCCTGATCGGTCGGCTCGTTACCGATCAGAGTGAAGTTGTTGGCAGCGCCACTCGACGTCGGCAGTGGATATCGTTGTAGTAATAGTGTGGACGCCGGATCGAAAGTATTTGTCGGGATGATGTTGCCGGCGTAAGCACGATGATCCGAGGGGCGAAAAATCTGGCCAACGCGCGCTTGAATCGTGTTGCCGTTCGTGTCCGTAACGTTGACGGGATTCGCAGAAACAGTCGTGCTGATCGAACTGTTTGGCTGTAAGAACAACGGCGCACCCAGACTACTCGCGAAGTTACCTTGCCGTTGAGCGAGCGTTGGGACTGTCGAGATACGAACCCGGGCGATCAACTGTCGTGTACCCTGATAGTCTCCAAAGAAGAACGTCTTGTCCTTAATAATAGGACCGCCAAGCACGAAGCCGAACTGGTTGCGCCGGAACACGGGTTTAGCAGCGGTGGCGGGCGCAAACAGATTCCGCGCGTTCAAGGCTTCGTTCCTCACGAACTCAAAAGCAGTTCCGTGAAAATTGTTGGTTCCCGATTTCATCGTCAGGTTAACTACACCGCCGTTGAATCGGCCAAACTCCGCCGGCGGACTGTTAACCTCGACTTTGAACTCCTGCACTGACTCGATCACCGGAAAGAAAGCGACCTGACCGGGCTCGGGTTGAAGCACGGAGATACCGTCGAACAAATACTCATTAGTGCGCGGGCGCCCGCCGTTAATGCGAGGGAACGATGGGCCCGCGGTCGTCGGCGGAGGCTGTGCGACTCCAGCTGACAAACTGACGAGCGAAAGGAAGTTGCGTCCGTTGAGCGGCAGATCGACGATCTTGCGATTGTTCACAACCTGGCCCAGGCTGCCGCTTTCCGTTCGCAACGGTGAAGCATCTTCGCTGATGGTAACGCTTTCTGTTAGTTGTCCAGGATCGAGCGTGACGTCTAACCGAACTCTCTCTCCGGTGACGAGTTGGACGCCGGATCGCACGTAAGTCTTGAATCCTGCGACTTCAACAGTGACGGTGTAGTTGCCGGGCCTTAAATTGGTGAGCGTGAAAGTGCCCGCCTCACCGATTGTCGAGGTGATGGATTGCTTCGTGGAGTCGTCGGTAATGCGAATGTTTCCCTGCGGTATGAGCGCGCCGCTTTGATCGTGAACGACTCCGGTGATCTCGGATCTTCCGGCTTGCGCGCGCGTGGCCGGCGCTCCTGTCAATAAAGCAAGTAGCAAGATAGTGAGACATCTCATGAGATGAGGCATCACGCGTATTCCTAAGTTGAGTTGCTTATTACCTGGAACGGAAAGTCAGTCTTTAATTACCATTACTTCGGTGGCTTTGATCAGAGCGTAAACTGAGCTGCCTTTTTTCAGGCCGAGTGCTTTGGTTGCGTCACTGGTGATGATGGACGTAATTGATTGACCACCGACGTCAATCGTTATCTGCACTAACAAACCCTCGTAGCGAACGTCGGTAACAACGCCATGCAGTTTGTTGCGACCGCTGATGGCTTCGATCCCGATTGGTTTTTCACGCAGCGTTTTGGAGCGGGCTGCTCCCGAGATGCGCTCGATCTCGCTACGAGCTACACGATGATGACCGCCGGCAGTTTTGACTGATTGAACTTTGCCTTTGTAGATCCACTGCTTCAGCGTCGGATAACTAACCCCCGCAATCCGCGCCGCATCAGCCGGCTTCAACAACTCTTCCATGAGAGTTTTCTATACATTTGTAGCCGACTTTAGTCAACAGATATGTTCGGAACTATACGGTTTCATACGATTCAGATGCCACGGGCTTGTCCCGTGAAGCTTCACGATCTCAGCTACAAACATCGTCCCAAACACTAGAGGCCACGGGCTTGTCCCGTGGAGCTTCACGTTCGAGGCTACATAGCTACGAACGTGAACCTCCAGGGCACAAGGCAGTGGCATCCAAGCGCGGATCTTTTAAGCTGGTGTGTAGCTGAGATCGTGAGACTCCACGGGACAAGCCCGTGGCATCTCATCGTGGTGTTCAGTTTAGGAGCGACTTTTCTGGTTTGCATGTACGATGGTGCCTACGTGCTCACCGTTGAGTGCGGCGGCAATTCGATCCGGGTGGCGACCGTTAACAATCTGGAATGACTGAAGCAGTCTCGCGTTGTCGAGCAGGTCGAGGATGACGCGATCGAACGGCAGTGTCTCGAGGTTGCGCTGTCTCAGTTCAGCCGTGTCGATCTCGCGGATGAAATTAGCGTCACTGTGACTTCGCGGATCGCGGTCGTACAGACCGTCGACGTCTTTTACCAAGGTGAGAGTTTTGCAGCCAAAGCATTCGGCGAGCAGGAATGTGCCAGCATCAGTACGGTGAGGCGGTATGCGTCCAATTGCCGGCGGGTGTTCCCAGATCGAATAGGGCGGGTCGCCGTTGCAGATCACACCGGGAGCGCTGGTGATGAAGAGCGGCAGAAGGTGGCCCAGGATTTCGGGCGGTATCGCAACCACGCCGTAGGGCGACAGCAGCGTACCGAGAATATGCGCGTTGCCGAGTGAATCAGCGAGGGCTAATTGAGCGAGAACACCAGTCGGAAGGCCGAGATCGATCCCGATTGAAAAAACATGTCTGCTCCTCACGCCGCCGCCGGTTCCGATGATCAGCTTCTTCGTTTTCAGAATTTGCGCGAGGGCTTCCACTACGGGATACACGACCGCTCGTCCGGCATCCATAACTGATCGACCGCCGATCTTGATCACATGCGCTTCGGGAAGCATTCGATAGACCGGGGTCTCGGTAGATTTCTGCACATCCTTGTCCAGCAGACTCTCGCGCATGAGCATGGATTGGACATGGTGGCGCCCGTCATTCGTTTTCGGTGAGTCGGTCAATTGCGTGTTCTCCCTTTCGGATTCTGGATTAGTCAGCGGTAATGATCGTGCCGACGTGCTCGCCGTTGAGCGCTCGCGTCAGATTACCGCGCTCGAGTCCGTTGATGACTTGAATCGAGCGTTGGTGAGTCGCGTTTTGCATGAGTTCGAGAACGCTGCGCTCCACGACCACATCCTGAAGATCGAGTTGCTCAAGTTCGCCGACGGTGATCTTCGGGATAAACTTCGCATCGCGATCCTTCTTCGGATCGGCCGTGAACAAACCTTTTTCGTCCTTCACGAAGATCATTGACCTCGCTCCCAAGACTTCGCTGACCAGATAACAGCCGGTGTCTGTTCGATTCGGAGGAATGCGGCCCACGGACGGATTTGCGTGCCAATAAACGTATGGAGGCATGCCGAAGAAAATCACCGCGCCGCGTTCAGCGAGGTAATGAGGAAGCTGAGCAAACTGCGCCGGCTCGATGAAAGGAATTCCATGCTTCGCCAGCAGGTAGTTGAGCATTCGCGCGTTCTGCATGCTGACAAAAGTTCCGAGCACACTCAGCACACCGGTCGGAAGTCCGAGATCAAGCGCAACGCTGTAGGCGTGTCTGGCTCTTGTACCTGCACCCGTGCCGATGATCATTTTGTGCGAGCCAAGATTCTCGACAATTTCTTCAATCAGCGGAAACAGCGCCACGCGGCCGCGGTCGATGATGCTCTGGCCGCCAATTTTGATCACGTTGGCTTCAGGAAGTATCTGAACAGCCGGTGGCTCGCCGGTCTGCGACATCAAACGTTCGTCGTCGAGAGAGGAACCCAGCAGCGATCTGCCGAGTTCGGTGAGAAGGTCATTTTGCATTTAGTTGTTGTTCGCTATCGCTGAGATTTTTTCGCCACACGGAGAGATTTAAGTACGTAAGTTTCCTCGGATTCAAACTCCTGATCGAGTCCACCAAACTCTTCTTCTGCCCAACCTTCCAGTTCCCGCAGGATCTCCGCGCGAGTTGGAGCCGGAACCGGAACGCCTCCCAAACCATCAAGACCACGCCATGAATCCAACGACTGCCGGGGACTTGCCATCGTTCGCCATTGCGCAACAGCCACGGGATCCAGTTCCACCGCACCACGATCAATACACAACTCGAACAGCTTGCGATTGTGTCGTTCACCACGACGCCCGGCGAATCCATGCCCGCGCAATCGCTCATTCATCTCTTTGGCCATGCGAGCTCTGACGCTTTCAGGCTTTCGCTCGACACGTCCGAGAACCAACGTGGCGCCGCCGAATGACGACACACGGAATACTTCCTGAGCGACATGCTCCTGCCGCAACAAGTGTACTGCCCGCGAACTGAAGATCACGCGGGCCACTCCGTAAGCAAGCGGCCAACTCGCATTGGCATCGGCTTGAATGAGGTCCAGTCGGCGACTGCACTCTTTCAACATACCCGCGGACAAATCGAAACCGACGTAGCGCACCGGCGCCTCGAACCACTGACCTATCTGCCCGGTGCCGGAACCGATCTCGACGATCAGATCGCCTGCTTCGGCCTCACCGATCTCAATCACCTTCTTCGCTATCTCGCGACAGCAAGCCTCTGGCAGACCAGCCCGCCGCTCAAACAAACCGGCTTGGCCGTCGAACAACTCCGGACTCGCAAGCATGGGATTTTTTCGTGTTGCTTCCAAGTGAGAACCGACGCGACAGAATATAGCATGTTGGATAGGTGGGCAACGATGCTACGATGAACGAATGGCGATTTTGGAAACTGAGGCACTCACCCGCAAGTTTGGCGAGCTGACGGCGGTAGATGCGATGACGATCTCGCTGGCACCGGGAGAAGTGTTTGGATTGTTGGGTCCAAACGGCGCTGGAAAAACGACCGCCATCAAGATGCTCACTACTCTCTTGCCGCCTACATCAGGTACGGCGCACATCGCCGGCTTTGAGATCGCTCGCAATGCCGACAGCGTGCGACGCGTAATCGGCTACGTGCCGCAGATGATCTCAATCGACCCGTCGCTGACTGGCTATGAGAATCTGTCGATCTTTGCCAAGTTATACGAGATACCGCGCGCTGAGCGGGAGTCGCGCATCAGCGACGCGCTAAGTCTGGTTGGGTTGACGGATGCGGCCGGTAAGCTTGCACGCCAGTACTCCGGCGGAATGATTCGGCGGCTCGAGATAGCACAGTCGACGTTGCACCGGCCTGTCTTGCTATTCCTCGACGAACCGACTGTCGGGCTGGATCCCATCGGACGTCAGGCCGTTTGGGATCATATCGAAAGCCTGCGTGTTAATTTCGGTACCACAATATTTCTGACGACGCATTACATGGAAGAGGCTGAAAAACTGTGCAGTCGTGTTGCGATTATGCACCGCGGCAAGATCGTCAAAGATGATTCTCCAGCCGGTCTGAAAGCATCTGTTGGGAATGATCAAGCGACGTTGGGTGATGTCTTCGTTCACTATGCAGGAGATACGCTGGAATCGGGAGGAAGCTATCGTGAGACTTCAAGAGGAAGACGCACGGCTAAGAGGCTTGGCTGACTCGTCGATCTCCATTCCCACCAACCCGTTCGCTAAAGTCATCGCGTTTTTCAGTAAGACACTTGCAATCACCGAGTTTGAGATTCGCAAGCTGCTCCATGATCCAAGCGAGCTCATCACGCGCGCGATCCAACCGCTGCTGTGGCTTCTGCTGTTTGGTGTGGTGTTCACCAGAGCGCGCGCAATTCCGACAGGTGGAATTCCCTATCTCGACTTCCTCGCTCCCGGCATCCTCGGACAGAGCGCGCTATTCGTTTCGATCTTCCTGGGCGTGGCGATTCTCTGGGAGCGCGATCTGGGAATTACAAACAAATTTCTGGTCAGTCCTACGCCGCGAGCAGCGCTGGTGCTGGGCAAGGCATTGTCGGCGTCTGTTCGTTCGCTCCCACAAGCGATCGTTATTTACGTGCTGGCATGGTTGTTAGGAGTAAAGGTGAACTGGAATCCGTTGGCGCTCGCGGGCATGATTTCTGCGGTCGTGCTCGGTGCAGCTTTGTTCTCGACTTTTTCTCTGATCATCGCTTGCCTGGTGAAGACGCGCGAACGTTTCATGGGAATCGGACAGTTATTGACGATGCCGTTGTTCTTTGCGAGTAACGCTATTTACCCGCTCTCATTAATGCCCGACTGGCTCCGAGTCGTCTCACACATCAACCCGTTGAGTTACCAGGTAGACGCACTGCGCGCGTTGATGATTCAGGGCGGGGTCAGCAATTTTGGGCTCGCGGTGGATTTCGCGGTGTTGTTGGTTTCGACAGTAGTGCTGGTAATACTCGGCGCGCGGCTCTATCAACGCGTCGTCATTTGATGAACGCCGATTCAGCCAGTTGCGATCATCCGCTCGAAACTACATTTTTCTTGACACCCACTAGTCTCCTATAAGGTTTTCTGAAAAACTTCGGGCGTCTCCGAGGGAGACGCCCGATTAAACTGCACCAGTATCTAAGACCGTTTACTCGTGCGACATGGGAGTGGCTGCGGCATTGACGTTGACCAGCTGCATCATGCCACGATCTTCGTGGCCCAGGATGTGGCAGTGGAAAACGTATGTCCCGGTGAAATCTACGAACCGAGTAAACATCTGCACCCAACCCTGCACAGGAATCGCGAAGTTATCCCACCAAACCCATGGGCTCCTCATTGGCACGCCCGTGGACTGAAACGACAGGGGCATGATAGCCGGGTCAAACCATTTCACAATCTGAAACGGATTGACGTGAATGTGGAAAGGATGCGCAGGTCCTCCCGTAGGAGTGTCATTAAACAAGTTCCACGCTTCCGTTGCGCCGAGTACCATCTGTTGGTCTATGTGACCGCTGAACTGCATGCCGTTGATCGTGTGTGTCGGAGGCGCATTGGGCCACAGCGGCGCAGTAGCGTTCCCCGGGTTCCGTCCACCAGCCGTTCCTTGTGGCGTTGGTGTTGGGGTAGGAGTTGGGAACTGTGTTTTCGTTGTATTGAAACGGATGGTCCGTGTGTTCATTCCCGGCGGTGGAACGATGTCCCAGAGGAATCTTGGCATCGGTGGAAATTGAGCCGGGGTCGGGAACGGCACGGCAGTCACTGCTGTACCGCCTACTCTTACCGTGAGCAGCAGTGTACCTCCGAACGTCACCGGATAGGTGCCGGCGGTGCTCGGTGCTTGCACCAGTAAATCAACGCGGTTGCCGGGCGCCAGGCTGCCGGTTGAAAACCATGGGCCGGTACCGTTGACCTGGAAAGCCTGTGGCGGATTTGGAAATGTGTTGAATTTTGAAGTTGGATCTGTCTCTGGATTATAGTTCTGGGGGTCGAGCTGAACGCCATCCTGAGCAGTTTGCACCCACCTGATATTGGTCCCACTCGGTTTGTCGAGCGGCACTGCCTGCTGGTGACAGGTATTAATAATTCGCCAGAACTGCGTTTCGTTCGGCTTCATATCGATGACGGGCTGGTATTGCCCATTCACCCAAACGAAATCCTTTGTTCTCTGGGGACGAAGCAGACCGACTGTCGCTGAGATCTGCTGCAACACCAACACCTTTTCGGTGGACTTTAGATTTACGCCTTTGCTGGTGTAGTAACTCTGGAGCCCCGCATCGTAATCGCCCTCAATGATTAGCGCGCCGGCCATGCCGTTCGCCAGATTTATGGCCGTCGAGCCGTGCTTGTGAGCGTGGTACCAGTGCGTCCCGGGTGCCTGACCCATGCTGGTTGGTGACCCATTCCATTTCTGCGGGGTAAAGCAGTAGGGGTAAGCGCCCATGTAATACTGAGGCAACTGATTGGCCGCCATTAGTTGCGTGTTTTGGTACCATAACTGATTGTGGAGCGGTAACACCGGCGGCCCTCCCGGTGGCGGATTTTGACCTCTCCAGGGAGCGCTGTTGTCATAACTTATTAGTTGGGTCTTCTGGAAGTTTTGCCAGGGCGCCGGCCATTGAGACCATTGCAGCGGCCAGGGAGACTGGCTTGCACACTGGGTGAATATCTCTTTGAACATCGTGGCCACAGTCTGCTCGGTAATTGTCGGGTTACCGTTCTTGTCCCTGGGTGAGGGCCGAACATTTATCAGGATGTTGTCGCCGATTCCGCTGGGAGTGACGTGAGTACCATGAAAATGCAAGTTCGTTGAACTCGAACCGTGGAAGCAGTTTGGCAGGGTTTCCCAAGTCGGCTTACCCGGATAAAGATTGGTGCCGGTGCTACCATCCACACTTTCAGCACAAGCAGTGTCGGTGGTGCCTTTTTCAGCTACGTCCAACTGGTTTGAGTCGAAGTTCGCGGTGTTTACGTTATTCACGAGGGTGATTTGAACATTGTCCCCGACGCTCAGCCGAAGCGTTGGTCCGGCACTCGGGGCACCCTTAATCTTAGGCCAAACGTCACTCGGGTTGTTCATATCGTAGCCGGAGATAAAACGCATCTGTGAACACTGGACCGTCGGCGTCGTGGTACCGGTAATGTTTCCATAGTAGGTCCTCGGTTCATCGAGAATTTTTAGTACGGCCTGTAGCGTTTTGGGGCCGGTACCAGAACCAGCACTCCTGATCTCCATGATTTTTTGAAGCGTCTGGCCCTGACCCGGTCCCGGGCCACACTGCGGCGCTGACGTCAACACATTCGAAGCATAGGACGGCAACAGCGAACCGATAACCACTCCCGACGCCACTGCCATACTCCGTTGGAGGAAATCCCGCCGAGTAAATCCCGACTCCTCCGTTATGCTGGGTGACTCGTTTTGATCTGTTTCCTCCACCTGATTCGTGGAGCTCCTCTTCTCTACCATGGGAATCCTCCTCACTTAAGGTTAAAGCAGCAGCTTCCCGCAGCGTTGTGGGGCTGGGGGGCTTACGATGAAGTCGCCGGTTGAGTCTTCAGAGCGAAAACTATTTCTTCGTGGTGGAACCGAACGGGCTTTTCTTAGTCTTTGCGCCGTACGTGCTTTTAGTCTTTGCGCCGAATGAGCCTGTCTTAGTCGTTGCACCCAACGTGCTTTTAGTCTTTGCACCGAATGAGCCAGTCTTAGTCGTTGCACCCAACGTGCTTTTAGTCTTTGTAGCGAACGAGCCTGTCTTAGTGTTCCCTCCGAACCCGCCTTTTTTGGTCTTTTTACCAAACGAGACTGCTTTCGGGGTTTGTACATTTATTTGTCCGGTTTCGCCGTGAATGACGCAGACGTAGTTGACGGTTCCGGTAGCGCTAAAGCCGACCAGACCGGATTGTGAGTTGGGAGGAATCTGGTACGACATGTATCCCGTCGGATTTGATTTGCTCGGTGCCGGCCAATGAGGCTGGGTTGGGTCGGCATTGAACCAGAAGACACTGTCGTTCGCAGCTATTACCTGCGGGTTTGGGTTAAAGTTCGCAGGTGGACCAGCGTTTATTGTGATTTTGAATATGGACATCGAAGTCTCCTAATGTCTTTGTAAGGTTGACTGAAACTGAGATGAGAAAACGAAGGCCTGACCTAGAGCGAGCGAGAGTCTATCACAGGCAGAAAGAATTGCTGCAATTAAAATACAAAACTCACCACGAAAAAAGAACTAAGGTATTCACACACACCGTGCTGAAATCAGAGTGATCGGCTCTGATCTAGCCGGTAACGGCAATCAGCGGTGAGTTGACGAAGTCGCTGAGCGCGCGTTGAGATGGGGTCCCAAGACCTTCGCGCAGGAAGTTAGTCAAAAAGGGATCGATGGGTTTTATCCCGGCGTAGGGAGTGAGGTTGAGGTCGACGATGTAATGATTGTCGTTACCGTCGTGCATGATGTCGAGGCAACCAAACTCTATCGCCGACTGCTCGAGAAATGTAACGATGTCTCGTTTTAACGTCTGGCTGATTTCTAATTCGTCTGTGCCGGCCTTAAGGTGTTCGAGGTCCGATACGTAGTTGGTGTCACGCGGATCGTTCGACAGTTTCTTGATAACGCCCGGAGTAAAGGCGTGGACGATGATGACTCGGTCACCGGAGAAATAAACGCGGTAGAACGAGTTCTCGAAGTTGCTCACATACTTTTCAATCATGATGGACGAGTCTTTCCAGATTTCTGCTGGAAGCATTTCCCGCAACACAGTTTTATAGTTATAAGCTCCGCGAATTTCTGGTGAAACCAGATCCTTAAGACCACCTGCGGCAAGGCTCCCCGGTGGCGCCATTCTTTCCGGCTCACCCCCAAAGTTGAGGTCGGTCTTAACAATCAGAACTTCGTGAGCGGGACCGTCCGGCGTTACTCTAACAGAATTAAGCCCAATCGTTTCAAGGTGTGTTTGCAGCGTCGACTTGCGAATATCCTGCACGAATCCGTTGACTACAAAGACGCCGCATTCAATGAACCTATTCGTAAGATCGCGTATCCGCAACGGCAGTCGACTGCGAAGCGACAGGTTGACCTGAAAACAGACCGTCTTGAACGAATCGCAAATATACTCAAATACCTCGGACGGCAATTCGCGGAACGGATCGACCTCGATCCGTTCCGCGTCATCACCAAGAACGTGAGCTAGCAAAAACCCTTCCCACGCCAGCCACTCGAGAACTGCGACTTTGTCACCCTTCATCAGATCGCACTCTGCTGTAACTCGATCATCTGGCTCGCGCCTTTTTCACCATCGGTACACATCCGGCAGATGAAGACGCCGGGACCAACTGGATTTCCCTGATCGTCTTTCCCGTCCCAGATGATCGTTTGTTTTCCTCGTCGCTGCATTTTCTCACTCACGAGAGTCCGGACGTGAAACGCGAACTTGTTCCAGAGTCCAACGAAAACGTTCTCGGCGTCTTCCGGCAATGTGTAGCTGATTTGAACCGTACCGTCATCATTCTGCACCTGCGACAATTCGAAATCGTGATCCACCCGCGCTTGCATGAATGAAATATTTTTCTGCCCGGAGTTGGCCGGCTCGACGCGTCTCATGGCCGCGGTCAATCCCATAGTGCGTGCCGCGAAGGCTCCTTTCTTGCCGCCGCCGATACTCAATTTGAATACCTGCTGGCCTGAACAGTATCCGGTGGATATGTTCCCAAAGATATCCTTCACAAATCGATAGCGGTTGATACGGTAGCGCGGGTCGCTCGGGATGTTAGGGTTGGTAGAATGATCCTGGGCAATCCAGGTATTACCTCCGTCTTCGGTGAAACTGTTCTCAAGACCGGCGAAATCCTCGCCCCAGCCTCCTACCCAGCCCTGAAGCTCGTTGATGAAACCGATTCCCTCAAGGTCGTTGTTGATAGCGGGAGACGAAGGATCCTGATCCCTGGCAACGTGCTTCTTCACCCAGGAGTTGCCGCCGTCCGTCGTTACCAGGATAGACGCATTACGGAAGTTCTCCAGCGCGACAAAACCGTGAGTCGCGTTTAGAAACTGAATCTTCCAGCCCCACTCGCCACACTCGAAGTCATTGATATTGGCGACTGTGTTGGTCCACGTCTTTCCACCGTCGCGTGTGCGAAGCACGACAGGCTTAACCTGGCCGTAACGGCTTAGACGTGGCGGAGGATAAGCCTGGAAATCAATCTTGCAATTCGGGTCAATCAGTCCGCCGACCACGAATCCGTTGTCCTCGTCAAAAAAGTAAATGTCGATCAGATTCGAAGCGTAGGGCCTCATATCGATCAGTTCCCAGTTCGCGCCGTTGTCCTTTGTCTTGATTATGGCCGGACCCGGAAGACCGGGATCGTTTGTGCCTGAGCCGTAGGCGACACGCTCGTTGACTGCGTGGAAGCCGCAGATGCCGGCCGGCGAACCTTCAGGCAGGTTCTCGACGGGTTTCCATGTCTCTCCGCCGTCTATCGTGTGGTGCAGGAGTATGCGAATAAACTGGCTGGGCGACGTGATCGAGCTAACATCACCAATACCGGTTACTGCGCCGAACCAGCCAATCTGGCGGTTCGCCCAGGACATGCATCGCAGATAGGGAAAGCTGGGAAGATTTGGTGCGAGAAAAAACTTCGGCGTCCAGTTCTCGCCTCCATCTTCGGTCTTGCTTACGTATCCACTGCTGTTGACCAACCATCCGGTCAGTTCGTCAAAGAACCAGATATCGTCGGTTCGAGAACTTGCGACCGGAGAATTTTGAAGTAATTGCCATTGGTATTGGCTAACGGGGGCCAAACTTGGGGTCGACATGGTAGAAGCTCCTAGAGTGAGTATGAGATTTAAACAGGACGACTGGAAGAACTCGTGCATTCTCCACAATTCACTCCATCACTACAAGCACTTATTTGGCGCGGGCGCGAGGATGACTCACTGCGTAACACTGGTCAAGATTTGGAGGGTGCCGCCAACCGCTTTTGACTTCGTCAAACCGGTACAACGGAATTCCCAATTCGCCGGCGATACAGGCCAGGATCCAGTCAAAACTTGCTAATCCAGTTTCGTTGGCGCGGTGGGCCATGCGAAGGAAAAAAAATGATTCATTGATGAGTTTCTCCGGTTCTCGCAAGCGGCTGTCGCGCAACAGCTTCGATTGCAGGATTTGTTCTGCGGCATCGCGCGTGAAACCCAGGCATCCACCCTGAATCGACGGGGTTTCCTCCTCGCATTGTGGAGTACCAAACAAACCGCTACTAACCGGCAGGTACGCGAATCTCCGATGAATCACGGTATCGGGATCGATCTTGAATAAGTAGGGAGTTGGTTTCGCGCAAAATAGTTCGAGCATCCGCTCGATAATGGCTCCACCGTTCTCGATGCCGAACAATCGCTCCTCATTGTGAAAATCAACTTTGTAATGCTCAGCGAGAATCGGAAGGCGCGGATCCGGATCACCATCAGATCTTAAAATGACAGGGCTCGCCGGGTAATGTATGCGCAAGTCTCTCAGGCACTCCACCGCCTGATCGTAGTCATGGTAAACCAACGCGAAGAATGTGAGATCCTCATCGTGATAGTCAGTCTTGTGCATTCATTTCCTCAACTTCATCCACAGATTACACAGAATAGGTTAACCTGTGTAATCTGTGGATAAAATCTTGACTTCAATCAATTCACCTTGATATTCTCCCGCGCCGTTAAGGTCAGTATCGCTCATTGATTCTGCTTAAGTCCTTCCAGTCGGTTCATCGTGTCTCATTCCGATAACCGGCCAATCACTTGAAGAGAGATAACTTGTGAAATCCGTGACCATGGTTTCGTGGGAGTTCGATCCGTTTTTTACGCGAGGCGGTGTCGCGTACGCCGTTCGCCGGCTGGCTGACCAGTTGACGGGGTTGGGGATCGAAACCAGGGTGCTCATGCCGGGTTGGGTGGACACTCCATGCGCCCACAGCTTATCGCCCTTGCTGAATTTGATCTCTTTGAAAATGCCGGCCGGAATAAGTAGTGCACCTCGAGCGACGCAGTGTAGTGAGTTTTGTCGCGCCGCGGTGACGGCATTCGAAGAGATGAGCGACAGTTCAGAATCGGACGCCGTCATTGCTCATGGTGACGGAGGCGCGATGTTCATCGTCATGCGCAACGGAAAGCCGTCCCGCGTGCCTTCGGTCTTCTGGCTTCATGGTCTTTACGATCCACCAATCAGTGATTTTACAAAAGAGCAGCGCCGGATCCTTCCGTCGCAATCTTTGCTCGCCTCGGTCGTGATGATGGCCGACATCGTCGTAACGAGCATGGGTATCTTAAAGGACGCGCGCGAGGTCGAATGGCCTGACGGCCTCAAGGAATTGCAGAAAGCACTTATAAAAGCCTCGGCCGAGAATCGAGTGCTGACAGTAGAATCTATGGGATGTCTTCCGGAAGTTTGGAAGAACGCGGAGAACAAGTTCAATCCCAGCTCAAACCTGGAGACTCTTAAGAACATGTCCTCGCCGTATGTTCTTTTCCCCAGCCGGCCGACGATCACGAAGGGTTTCGGCATTTTCACGTCGATCGCGGAGCGCCTGCAGGCGGACAACATCGCGTGTGTGGCAGTAGGACCACCGGCGCCGGACGCACGGCTGCAGAATCCGTCGCCAAACGATCTCGTCCACTGGTTGCCCTGGCTGGGTCAGGAGGAGTTGCCAGTCGTGATGAACAACGCAACCTGTACGGTTCTACCAAGTATAAGCGAAGGCTTCGGCTTGACTGCCGCCGAGTCGATTACACTCGGAGTTCCGACTCTGTATCATCAGGTTGGCGGTCACCACGGTTTGCAGGAACGACCAAACGGATTGCCGATTACTCTCACGACCAGCGAACGTGCGCACCTTTACCGTTTAATGTCAGACTTAAGCGCCACGTATTCATGGGCGACGTGGACCAGGCACGAGAAATCGTTGCAGTCAGTTATCGACAAATGCATTGAAGCCGTCAGGTCGATGACATATCGTAAGAAAGTGCCGTTTGCGCCGACGGAAAATCCTTATATCGCCACCCCGCCTATCGAGGAGGAGCAATGGGGGAATAAGCTTCTCCGGCGAATAAGAAATAGTTAGGGGTTATTAGTGTTACAAGCCTGGCCCTTAGACGGTCGTCCAAGATTGATCCATCTCTTCCCTTGGGACCTCACAGTGGGCGGCGCACAACGCATGCTCGACCTCTGGTGTTCGCACGAAGCCCATCGCTGGGACGCGCACATTCTCACCCACGGCGCGCGCGGGCCGTTTGCTTTCACCGGCGCCACGGTGCATTCGGAAGTGGACCGTTCGCAAATCCCTCATCTGATCGAAACCTTACAACCGGATTTGCTCGTGCATCACGAGCCTTCTGATAAGAACGGGATCGATTCCACGTGCCCTCAAGTCTGGATCTACCATTGCACGAATTCTCTGCGAAAGTTGCCGCCAAAACATGCAAAGCCGGCAATGGTGTTTTCGAATTTTGACTCAGACGAAATCAATCCGGCGTGGCGGCAGTTGCCGCTCAAGGTGTTGCGACCGCAAATCGAAACTATAGAGTTTAGACCAGCTCAAAAGAAACATATTGGCCTTGTCTGCGGCATCGTCGGCCGTTTGCACGAGGACAAGGTTCCGAAGTCTTTCATCGAGGTCCTTCGAGCCTGGCAACCTGGCCCGTGGCGAATTCGCTTCATCGGCCATGGATTCGAAACCGGTTACCAGCGATACGTAAGAGAAAAACTTGCAAACCTGCCGTGGGTCGAATTTTCAGATGACGTGCCGCCTGAGCGGATGCCTTCGGCGCTGCGAGAGCTGGACGCAGTGATGATCACCACGGACGCTGCTCAGGGTGAAACCGGTTCCTACGCTGCACTCGAAGCGATGGCGACGGGGCTGCCTGTGATCGCCCGCAACTTGTCCGGGCTCAGGTACAACTGTGCGGATGTAGCACTCTACGCAAATACCGACTCCGAACTTTTGGCTGCGCTTCGCACTTTAGATGACGAGCAAACGCGTTCCACGGCAGGCAGCAAAGCGCGCCAATTCGTTGTTGATCATGATACGCACTCACATGCGACGACTCATAGCGCAAGCTTCTCGGCGGCTCTTCGTTGCAAGGTCGCGATCTTGATGCCGGTTTTCGATACTGCGGCAGAGTATTTGTCGGAGTGTTGGGACTCGATCCGTGAGCAAACGTTTCGCGAATGGGAGCTCGTCATCGTGGACGATGGCTCGCGAAACGTTGAAACCATCGCACAAATCGATCGCATCGCCGGAGATCCACGAGTCGTTCTCATCCGATTCGATGAAAATCACGGTATTTCTGATGCGCTAAATGTGGGACTGAGTCGATGTCGCGCGGATTTAGTAGCCCGGATGGACGCCGATGACACGATGCTGCCAACGCGGTTGCAGCGACAAGTTGCATACATGGACGCTCATCCTGATGTGACTGTACTCGGAACTCAAATGCAGGAGCTCGCAAATCCACCGGTCTTATCGCCCAGGCATCCCGAGCAGGTCACCGGCGAATACATCGAAAACCAACGAAACACCTCGTCGATCTGGTTTCTCAACCATCCTACCGTAATGATGCGTCGTCGTGAGGTGATGAATCTGGGCGGCTATCCTGAATATCGCGTGGCTCAGGATCTGGGCCTCTGGTTAAAAGTTTTAAGAGCAGGTCTAAAGATCCACAATTTGCCGTCAGTAGAGTTAAATTACCGCCGACATGCGGATCAGGTTACGAAAGCCAATGACGTGCGGCTCGAAGAGTACGCCCAGATCGTTGAAGAGTGCTACTCCTCTTCCAGTTTGTGATACCTTTTTAATCCCTCTCTCAACCCAAGCCTGCCGCAACCGATAGAGGAGGTACCCAATGTTGAAATTACGTTTGCACTCTTCGGTGATGTTTTGCTGTCTGCTATTGGTGTTTTCGGGATCGTCATTTGCCCAGGATGCCATTACTGAGAGCGACGTAATGGCGTTTATCGATTCCATGGATAAGGCAACTAGAAAAGGAAATCTCGCTGCAATAGTTGCTACGCTCGCAGACGACGTAAAGATCAAATTGGAGATCTCGGTCCAGGGAAGTGACAAAGAACAAGTCCTTCATTTAAACAAAGAACAGTTTACGTATCATGCCAGACAAGGACTACGCCGCCGGCGCGCATACACACTCGAGCGGAAGAATACGCGAGTGAAGATGTACGACGATAAGAAGACGGCGATGGTGACGAGCGACCTTTATGAGACGCTGACAACCGCGCAGGGAAAGCTCCGAGCGGTCTCATCGGAAACCGTAATCGTAACTCTCCGCAACGGTAAGCTTGTCGTTATTTCTGTTGAAACCAGAACGCGCTTCTACTGATGTTTTGGCTTGCTGTTGTAGCCGCGCTCGCCGAAAGGTGAGAGATTGTCGAGCCACAATTGTTCGAGCGCGCGCAGATCGTCCTTCGGATCGTATGGCGTACCTTCAGGTGGAGTGAGTGTATCGAGAATCTCAAACTCGAAAGCTTCTGGCCCAAACTCGGCCCACTCCTTCTGTAGTTCTCGATTAGGGTGTCCACCCATGCGCAGTTGAGACTGTTGCCGGTTCAGCATCGCCGGCAGATCGACACTGACGCCTATTAACACCTTCCCATTGACGGTATTCCGCACCTGATAGACACCCATCGGGCGAGGTGTTTCTTTGTACTGCCGTGTTAGCGCTTTCTTATCCATCCGTTTTCATCAGTGTAATCCGTGGCTAAAAATCTACCAACCCTACACCCGGGCAATCGGGACACTCAACAGCGCTCACCACAAACTGACACTGGCAACGCGGGCAGTAAGAGATGGAATTCTCTTCGCGTTGAGTGGGCGCCAACAAGTCGAGTTTCGCGCGCACTTTCTCGACACGGGGATCTTCGATCTTTTCGCGAATGATTAGTGCCTGTTCGGCGTGTTGGATAGCTTTATCGCGCTCGCCGAGTTGGTCCAGCGTCAGACTCATATTCCACAGCGTATTGCCTTCGCCTCTGCGGTAACCAATCTCGCGAACAATGGCCAATTGTTCTTCATAGAACTGCATGGCGCGGCGGGTCTCGCCCACGGCAGCGTAGGAATTGCCCAAATTGCAGCGCATTGCCTTCGCCTCTGCGGTCACCAATCTCACGAACAATTGCCAATTGTTCTTCATAGAACTTGAGGGCTCGATGGGTCTCGCCTAGTTTTTTGTAGGCAATGCCTAGGTTGCCCAGCACAATACCTTCGCCTCTGTGGTCACCAATCTCGCGTGCAGCCTTAAACGACACATCGATCGATCCGCAGAGCCGCGCGATTATTCGTTACGCTTTGGAGACGAACGATCCGTGGCTGGCAGATCTGGTGCGCCGCGCAGATGAGGGCGAAACCGTCATCGATTCGGCGGGCCACTTGAACACGTCCAGCAACGACGAGGAGAAGATTGCAGCGTTAGCGGAGCTGATCTGTCGCGCTGGTGATGAAGCCGGAACGAAGTCAGCGGCGCTGCTTGTCCTCATGTCGACGTTGGAAAACGCGTCGCACCCGAAAGCACTCGCAAATCTGGCTAAGCACTTCGCCTTTACTCGCTGCAGTGAGTTGAACCTCAACGGCATGGTGGAGACACAGATAGCAGTACTTGAGAGTGATCTGTTAACAGCCAACACGCTTTTGTCCTGAATACTTTCAGTGGCCGGTTCCCACCACCGGCTGCTTCGTAATACAATCCGCGCCATCAACCTCACGAAAGGAAACTCACATGGGCAAAACAGACCTCATACCCAGCGAAAGAATTGAACAAGCTATTTACCTGATTCGCGGCGAAAAGGTGATGCTGGACCGCGATTTGGCATCTCTCTACGGTGTAGAAACCAAGGTACTTAATCGCGCTGTTAAAAGAAACCTCTTGCGATTCCCGTCGGATTTCATGTTTCAACTTACAGCAGATGAAGCCGAAGTTTTGAGGTGCCAAATTGGCACCTCAAAGCAAGGCCGTGGCGGCAGGCGTTATTTTCCCTACGTTTTCACCGAGCAAGGCGTGGCGATGCTATCTAGCGTGCTTAACAGCGACCTTGCCATATTAGTCAACATTGAGATCATGCGTGCGTTTGTAAAGCTGCGGCAGATGCTCGCGTCCAACGCCGAACTTTCTCGCCGGTTGGACGAGTTGGAAAGTAAGTATGATAAACAGTTCAAAGTTGTCTTCGATGCGATTCGATATTTGATGGCAACGCCAATTCGAGGTCGCAAAGAGATAGGTTTCCGTTCGCGTTCAGTGAAGAAGTGAATTTCACGTTTTTGTTTGTCGCGCCAGATGGCGAATGCTTTGAGGTGCCAAATTGGCCCCTCAAAAATTTGAACCCTATCACAAATTGTGATTGGTTCAGATCTAACGGTCACAGTTTGTGACCGGTTAGAGAGCATTGGGATTGTCATCTCGGCCCTACGTTTTCACCGAAACGGAGCCCAGTTTTTGCTGTCATCGTTACCTATGAACGTCGCTCAAACTGACTCCTAACCTGTCAATCTGCCTTGCTGGACCAGCTTCGATCGCATTCCAGTCCTACTCAAAATCCGTCGTTTTGCTGAACAAAATCATCGAAACGTACAAAGAAGCTCATGTGGCACGGGGCTAGCTCTAGGGGCGGTGCTCGAAGTTTGAGCGTTGGTCTTTTGAGTTGAGGCTGTGAACCCCCAGAGTTATCACAAGCCTCACATTTTGCCCCTGGAGAAAACTGAATGTCTCGCCCCCATGTCCTTAAACGTCTCGTAACCGTCGCGGTGCTTTTGTCGCTGTGCTCAGCGTTGTGCGTATCGACCAATACCAGAGCTGGGGCCGCAAACAACACTTCGTCGAGTCTCGCAAACACAAAGATCTCTCCTGACCTGCGCCAGCTCATCCTTTCCGGAAACGGCGGCGCGCGCGTGAAGGTCATCGTGCAGTCGAAGTCTTCATCACCAAGCCTGCTTGGCGGACTACTCGACACGGTCGGTGGACTACTCGTCGGCGTGCTCTCAAACCTGAACATCCGCATCATCGACGTCGAAGCAAACAACGTCGAAGTGCTCGCCACCGATCCGGACGTTACTTACATCTCGCTCGACAACACGATCGAGAGCTCAGGCCACATCACCAACACGACGGGCACACAACAAGTCCGCGCTCAGAAATCTTTACTCGGCCTGAATAGCACGCTCGATGGCTCAGGCGTCACGATCGCAGTGCTCGACTCCGGCATCGACAGCAAACACAAATCATTCGCAACCACCGGCAAGATCAAATTCAGCAAAGACTTCACTGGCGAAAACCGCACTGACGATCCGTGGGGTCACGGCACACACGTCGCCGCAATCGCAGCAGGCGACGGCGCACCAACCAGCGGCGCTTACGAAGGCATCGCACCCGCGGCGAATCTCGTCAACCTGCGCGTACTTAATTCACAAGGCATCGGCCGAGTCTCCGGAGTGCTGGCCGCGCTCGACTGGCTCCTGGCCAACAAAGGCAACTACGGCGTGCGCGTCGTGAACATGAGTCTGGGCACACCGGCAATCAGCTCTTACGAAGACGATCCGATTTGCAACGCTGTTCGCAAGCTCGTCGATGCGGGCGTGGTGGTAGTCGCCGCCGCCGGCAACAACGGCAAAGACGCAAACGGACGAAAGATCTATGGCGCAGTTGACTGCCCCGGCAACGAGCCTTCCGCAATCACAGTCGGCGCCAGTAACAGCTTCGGCACCGATCCACGAAACGAAGATTCAGTCACGACCTACAGCTCGCGTGGTCCAACGCGCAGCTTCTCAGTCGACTCATACGGCCTGACACACTACGACAACATCATCAAACCGGATCTCGTTGCACCCGGCAATAAGATCATCGCCGCCGAAGCAATAAACAACAATCTGCTCAAGAAGTATCCCGAGCTCGAAACTTACAAATACTCCACCACCAACATGAAGCTGATGTATCTCAGCGGCACGTCGATGTCGACTCCGATGGTCGCTGGTGCTGCGGCGCTTCTGTTGGAATCAAACTCCAGCTTGACGCCAAACATGGTCAAGGTGCTCTTGATGTACACCGCCCAACCACTCGCCGGCGCCAACACGCTGGAACAAGGCGCCGGTCAACTAAACGTCGCCGGAGCCGTGTCTCTCGCGAAGATCGTTCGCACGGATTTGCTGGGCCTGCTGAAACCGACTTTCGGATCCGCTCTGCTAACGCAGTCTGCTCCTGCCCCTCAAACCACGATTTCAAATTTCACTTTCACATGGACCCAGGGACTCGTGCTCAAGCGCGCCACCATCACCGGCAAAGACTTAATCAACAAGTACCAGGTCAGCTACGGCCAGGGTTACCTGCTCGGTGACGGCGTTAATGAAGGACTCACGAGCCAGAGTTTGAACTACAACATGTGGGTCAAAACCGTAACTCTCGGAAGCTACCTGACGAAGAGTGACGGCTCAACGTTATTCGGTGGCTACTTTCTTCTCAGCAACGCACTCCTGCTCGGCAATGGTTACGCCATCGGCGACGGCTATGCGATTGGCGACGGTTACGCCATCGGCGACGGCTACGCCATCGGCGACGGCTACGCGATCGGTGACGGTTATGCCATCGGCGACGGTTACGCCATTGGAGACTGCTCGCTCGGCGACAGCGGACCGGGAATGAAATAGCGAGAACGGATCGTGCGGACATGAAAAGTCTACGACCACAACTCACCGGCGTTTACATGTGGAGCGTCATCGCGGCAGGCGCCGCCACTGTGCTCTACTCCGCGGTAACGCTCCCGGCAGGAATCGTCGATGGTTACTTTCTGCTGCTCACGCTGATAACCGCTGTCATCGGCTCTCACATCGCGATCCGCATTCCGCGAATCAACGTCAACATCACTGTCGACGATACGTTTGTTTTCATCGCCCTGCTGATCTACGGCAGCGAGGCAGCGGTCATCATCGGCGCACTCGCTGGCGTCTGTGCTGCGCTGAGAATCAGTCGTAAAGTAAGGACCGTGGCCTATGGCGGCGGCGCTCTCGCGTCCTCTGTGTTCATCACGGCCACGGCTTTGAAACTCATCTTCGGATCCACCACCAACCTCGTAAATAACGGCGCCTCTGTTGCCATCATCGCCCTTTGCGTGATGGGCCTGGTTCAATACCTGGTCCATACCGGGATGGGCGCGACCGTCAGCGCACTCAAAGCCAACGAGTCGATCTGGCGCATGTGGTCGCGCAACTTCCTTTGGATCTCAATCAGTTATTTCGCAGGCGCGGCCGGCGCGGGTTTCATCGTTAACAGTATCGGCACGACGCGCTTTTGGGCGTTTCTCATCTGCATTCCAGTCATTGTTATCGTCTACTTCAGCTACGATCGTTACATGCGCGAGGTGAAAGCTTCGGCGCGTCATGCCGAGGAAGCTGAACGCGCGCGCGCCGAGCTCGAACACCAGCGCGCGGAACAGGCGGAAAAACACGTTCAGGAGTTGAACAACTACATCGCGGAGCAGGAACGAATCAGTCGCGTGCTGGAAGAGACGAAGGAACACTTCCGTCACGCGGCGTTTCACGATTCACTGACGGGCCTGCCCAACCGCGCCATGTTCACACAACTGCTCAACGCCGAGATCGAGAGCTCGCACCAGCGTGATGCACACATGTTCGCCGTTCTCTTTCTCGACCTGGATCGTTTCAAGAACATCAACGACAGCCTGGGCCACACGCATGGAGACTTGCTGCTGGTTGCTTTTGCTGAACGGCTCGAGCGGGCTTTGCGCCCGGTCGACACGCTCGCGCGTTTTGGTGGCGATGAGTTTGCGATTCTTCTAAGCGGTATGGCTGACGCGACTGACGCGGTGCGAGTCGCGAAAAGAATTTCTGACGAGCTGAGCCAGCCGTTCGTGCTGGATAAGAATTCGGCGTTTGCGACGGCGAGTATCGGTATCGCGCTGAGCTCGAGTGGCTACGATCGTGCCGACGACATTCTGCGCGACGCTGACATCGCGATGTATCGGGCCAAAGAAAACGGTAAGGCGCGTTACGAAGTCTTCGATCACGGCATGCACGCGCGCGCCGTTTCGCGGCTGCAACTCGAAAGCGATCTCCGGCTCGCGATCGAACAGAAGGAGTTCTGTGTTTACTACCAGCCGATCGTTTGCTTGCAGACGGGACGTCTGGCGGGCTTTGAAGCGCTTGTGCGCTGGAACCATCCGCGTCGTGGTCTCGTTGAGCCGGCCGATTTCATTCCGGTGGCTGAAGAGACCGGGTTGATCGTACCGATCGGCGAGTGGGTGTTGAATGAAGCTTGCGCGCAGGTGCGTCAGTGGCAGATCGATTCACCGAGCCATCGTTCGTTGAGCTTGAGCGTGAATCTTTCCGCGCGACAGGTCGCTCAACCCCATCTGCTCGAGCGGATTAAAGAGGCGCTTGAGAACAGCAAGCTGAACCCGCACTGTCTGAAACTCGAGATCACGGAAAGCGTCGTGATGGAGAACGCGGAAGCGGCGGCGCAGATGTTCAAGCAGCTGCGTTCGCTGGGTGTGCAGTTGAGCATCGATGATTTTGGAACTGGCTATTCTTCACTCAGTTACCTGCACCGGTTCCCGCTCAACTATCTCAAGATCGATCGGTCTTTCGTGATGCGTCTGACGACTGACAACGATAACGCGATCGTGCGCACTATCTCGACGCTCGCGCGAAACCTCGGCATGGAGGTTATTGCTGAGGGGATTGAGACTGAAGAGCAGCATCAGCAACTGAAGATGCTGGGCTGTGAGTATGGTCAGGGTTACCTCTTTTCGCGGCCGGTCGATAGCAACAGTGTCCTTCATCTCCTCGCACAGGATTCCAAGCGCGACGCCGAGCCCGACATAAACCTCGCTCAGCCCGAAGACGGCGTTTCGCTCGCGTATTCCATGTAAAAGTCTCCCGCAAAGGCGCAAAGGCGCAAAGGAAGTTTTCAGGTCTTCTTTGCGCCTTTGCGCCTTTGCGGGAGACAGCTTTGCGGCTAAGATGGGCCTCATGAGTTTTAGATTAATTTTTGTCCTTTTATTAATAATCACTGTTTTTCCGGTGTTTTCGACGGTGCGGGCGCAGAATACGTCCGCGGATGTCGTGATGGTGCTGCCGTTTGAAAATACCTCCAATCGCGCCGAATACAACTGGGTTGGCGAGTCGTTTGCCGACGCCCTCGCGGAACTGCTGAACAAGCCCGGCCTCGTCGTCGTCTCGAGCGACGAGCGTGAGCTGGCTTACCACCAACTCCGCCTGCCCGAAACCGTGATTCCCTCGCGCGCCACCGCCATCAAGCTCGCGCGCCAGGCAAAAGCGACGATGATCGTAGTCGGCAGTTACTCAGTAACACCACCGGCAAACAGCGAATCCGACAAAGTACCGCGTGACGGCTACGTGCAAGTGACTTCGCGCGTGATCAAAGTTAACGAAGGCCGCACGCTCGGCGAGGTGATGGACGGCGGCTGGGCCACGCGACAATTCGATTACGGCGGTCCGCTAACAACGCTCCAGGACATTCACGGCCGCCTCGCTTACCAGATTCTCTATCAACGCGACAAGGCTCTGCCGTACTCGCAAAACCAGATCGTCCAGGAAGCAACAAAGATCCCGCAGAAGGCTTTTGAAGCTTACGTTAAAGCGGTGCAGTTGCCGCTGCGCGAAGAGTTGCGCGCAAACTATCTGAAGAACGCGCTGCACTACTACGCCGAGTCACTCGGCGGTGCGGTTTATCCGCAGGCAGCGTTTGAGCTCGGTCGCGGCTACATGAGTCTCGGCAATTGGAAGGAAGCTACGGAGTACTTTTCGAAGATTCAGAAGAAGGAGCCGCACTACGCGGAAGCTGCTTTCTACGCCAGTCTCGGCTACACGAAACTCGGCGACTATGGACGCGCGCTCGCTACAGTCGTTCCGCTTTCGAGTGACCTGCCGCTGATCGCCGTTTACAACAACGCCGGCGCAGTCGCGGTGCAAGCGGCCAGAGAAAACAAGAACGAAACGGAGCGCACGCGTCTGCTCGCTCAAGGCGCTGATTTTCTCGGCCAGGCTTCCAAGTCAGCGCCGACCGATCCGATGGTCCACTTCAACTACGGTTACGCGCTGTTTCTGGCTGGTAAATACTCAGAAGCAGCGGAACACTTCCGCCCTGTGATCTCTTCCGACCAACAGGATGGACAAGCGTATTTCCTGTTTTCGAAGTCACTGGCAAAGCTCGGAAACACCGAAGCCGCGGCGGCCGCGGACGATATGGCGCGCCGCTACCTCCGGACTGCGTATGCGAAGTGGGAAACGGAGTGGCAGAAGTCGCAGACCACGAGCGGCGTCAACCTGCGCATGCGAGACGTGTTGAATCGTGAAGAAGTCTTCAGCCTCGCTCGCGAGACACAACTCGCCGGCGCACAGGGTACACCGAGCTCAGCGACGCAGGACCTACTCATCAAAGCGCGCGATCTTTATCAGGCCGGTCGTGACGACGAGGCGTTACCCGAGCTCCATCGCGTCGTGATGATCGAGCCGACAAACGCGGAAGCATATCTATTAAGCGGTCGCATCAATCTTCGTCGCAGCGATCAGGAAGCCGCAATCGCCGCTCTCAAGACGGCAATCTTCTGGGATCCGAAACTGATCGACGCGCACATACTGCTCGGCAAAATCTTTCTCGATCGAGGCGACCGCGGCGAGGCGCGCAAGTACGCGCTGAGCGCTATCACCATCGACCCAAATAACCAGGAAGCAATCGCTCTCCAGCGCCAGGTCACCATGGGTAACTGAGGTTTCTGGCACAGCGTGTGCTCAAGAGATCGCGGCACGACACGGAATAGACGGAATCGTTGACCGTGCCCCCGCCGCCTACATCCCCTGAGCGCCGCCTGCCGCTGCGCCAGCAACCTTCCGAGCGATCCTTCAGTGCTTCCCCCCGATACGTGGACCCAGTCAGAAATGACTGGGTTCTCCCGCATTTAAAGCCCACTTTCCCTTAAAAGTCCCAAATCATTCTTGGATCGGGGTCAGTACTCTCTGTACTGACCCGATCCAAGTGCGGTCCTGTCAGGAGACGAAATTTGTCACTTCGGCAGTGACGGTTTCTGTCTTTTTGCGTCAAAAACTCGCGTTTTGACCTCCCGCAATCACCTTGATTTACACCCCCGAAAATTTTTTTTCGCGCTTTTTGATAAACTCCTCCCGCGATGCGGCAAGTAGTATCTCGGGCCGAGTGGGGCGCGGCGGGCGCCAGCACACTCCTCCTTATTTTCTCGTTCCCTAATTTCGAGCTGTACCCCCTCGCGTGGATCGCTCTGGTGCCGCTCCTCGTCGTCATCGCGCGCCGCCCGTCTCCGCTGAAAGCTTTCATACTCGGTTGGGCAACAGGCTCCGTCTTCTTCTACGTAACCTGTTACTGGCTCACCTATTCAATGATTCACTACGGCGGGCTCCCGACCGTGCTGGCCTATTTACTACTAGTCCCAGCCGCAGTCGTCGTCGGCATCTTTCACGGAATCTTCGCTCTGCTCGTCGCACTCGCGATCCGGAGGTGGGGCTACCTCACGATGCTGCTGGCGCCGGTATTCTGGGCCGCGCTCGAATGGGTTCGCCTCGGCGTGACGGGGCAGCTCTGGAATGCTCTCGGTTACTCACAGGCTTATCACTTCGCCCTGATCCAGCCGGCGGCGTGGGGTGGTGTCTACGCGGTCAGTTTTCTCATCGTCGCGATCAATTCGAGCATTGCTTTGCTGGTAACAAGCCGGACGCGATGGAGCATCGCTGCATCGCTGTCGACGGCATTAGCTGTTGGTTTTGTAATTGTTGCTTCGCAACTGTCCGAGTTTTATTGGCGCCATGAGTCGTATGGAGTCAGCGCCAGGGTTGTGGCCGTGCAACCAAACGTGCCGATGACACCGATCAAGACTCTCGCGGAAACAAAAGAATTAATGGAACGGCACTTAACGCTGAGCACTACCGCTCTCAACAGAGATCCAACTAACGGTAGTCCCACGATCGTCATCTGGCCCGAGTCGCCGATGAACTTCAGTTACGGTTCTGATAGCGCGTTGCAGGAGCTCCTCGGCAACTTCACGCGACAGAATCACACCTCGTTGTTGCTCAACTCGCTCGAACGTGCGCCTGCGGATGGCGCATACAATTCCGCGCTGCTCATAAATGAACAAGGTCGACTGATCTCACAGTATGATAAGATTCGCCTGATGCCGTTTGGCGAATATGTGCCGCTCCCTCAATGGTTACCGGGAGCTTCTTTGATAACCGGACTCGTCGGCGAGTTCACTCCGGGCGATAGGTACACGTTGATGCCTTTCGCGAATGGACGTGCGGGTGTCTTCATCTGTATCGAGGCAGCGTATCCGTGGATCGCTCGACGGATGACGAGCGATGGCGCGGATGTGCTAATCAATATCTCGAATGACGGATATCTTGGCCCAACGGCTGTGATGCGACAACACCTCGCGAACGCTATCTTTCGCGCGGTTGAAAACGGCCGCCCGGTGTTGCGCGTTACGAATAGTGGCTTGTCGGCATTGATTGGGGAGAACGGCAGGATTTGGGACCAGACCGGACCGTTTCAAGCGGACGTGCGAGTCTGGAAAGACCTGCGTGGTAAGACAGATACTTTCTACACGCGACACGGCGATCTCTTTGTTCACATTTGCGCCGCGATTACGTTAATTGTTTTCATCACGATCTTGTTCAGCAGCAGAAGAGGTTTTAGATATCTAAGATGAACACTTTATCGATTCAGGAATTGAGAGTTTTGTTTGACAACCTGCGCGGGCGCGTCGAGCAGCTCGGGAGGTTTCTTTGATGTCCCGGCGCGCCGCGACGAATTGAACAAGATCGAAGCACAGGCCTCAGCGCCTGATTTCTGGAGCGATCAGGAAGCAGCACAGAAACAGTTGCAGGATCGCAGCCGTCTCGAAAAGAAGATTGAGCGCCAGGAACATTTCGAATCGCAGGTCGCAGACGCGGAAGTGCTCTTTGAGTTTGCCGAAGAAGACGAGAACTCGATCAAAGAGCTCCACTCGTTGATCGAACAGCTCGAACACGACCTGAGCCAGGCTGAGACTGAAATGTTGCTGGGCGGCGATAACGATCGTCTCAACGCCATCTGCACGATTCATCCGGGCGCGGGTGGCACTGAATCGCAGGACTGGGCCGAGATGCTGCTGCGCATGTATCTCAAGTGGGCCGAGCAGCGTGGCTTCAAAACCGAAGTGCTCGAGTATCAACCAGGCGAGGAAGCCGGACTGAAAAGTGTGACGTTCAGAGTTGAAGGCGAATACGCCTACGGGCTGCTGGCTGCCGAAGCCGGCGTACACCGTCTGGTTCGCATCTCGCCTTTTGACCAGGCCGCGAGGCGACATACTTCGTTTGCTTCGTTGTTTGTCTATCCGGAGATTGACGAGAACATCGAAGTCGAGATCAACGACAAAGACTTGCGCGTCGACACTTATCGAGCTACCGGCGCCGGTGGACAACACATCAACACCACCGACTCAGCAGTTCGCATCACACACTTACCTACCGGGATCGTCGTATCCTGTCAGAACCAGCGTTCACAACATCAAAATCGCGCAGTTGCCATGCAGGTGCTGCGCTCACGTCTTTATGAACTGGAGTTGGAAAAGCGGCGCGCTGAAACCGCCGAGCTCGAAGCCAACAAGGCCGACATCTCATTCGGGTCACAGATCAGAAGCTATGTGCTGGCCCCCTATCAGCTGGTAAAAGACACTCGCACTAAACTGGAACGAGGTAACGTCGAGGCAGTGCTCGGCGGCGACATCGACGACTTCATCAAGGCCTACCTTCTCGCTCGAAAAGCCGCGTAGGTCCTGCAGTTTGCGTTTGGAGATTTGAATGGCAACTACTACCACACAAATCGAACAGAAGCCGCGCGTCATCCTTCCACGCGCTGGTCGTGGCAACGAGATACTGGCGATCCTCTTTATAGCGCTGGGACTGCTGCTGGCGCTCTGCCTGATCTCGGCGGCTTTCTACCCGAACGATCCGTCGTGGAACTCGGCGGGACAAGCTGAGACGCACAACTGGGCCGGATCGATCGGCGCGAACGTTGCCGCGACGGCTTTCCAGTTTATCGGTCTCGCCGCGTACCTCTTGCCGTTGCTTCTGTTCGCGGCGGCGTGGCGACGATTCCATGTGAGCAACGCTCATCGTCCGTGGACGCGAATCGTAGGTTTAGTTGTGTTGGTAGTTGCGGCTGCGGCGTTGTTGTCGATCTCTCAGATGCATCCGCTGTTCGACTCAAGCGTGCAACCGGGTGGTCTGTTGGGAGCAGTCGTGGCGCAGGGTTTGGCGAGTGGCTTAAGCCGTGTCGGCGCGACGGTGCTGTTGATCGCGATCGCTGCCAGCGGCCTATTACTCGCGACAAATTTCTCATTCATCCGACTCTACGAGATCGTCGTCAACGCGATCAGCACACGCTTTGCTTTTGTTGGGAAGTTGCCAGAGCGGTTCCGAGCATGGCAACAAATGCGTGCCGAGCGCGCTAAGTTAAAACGAGAAACGAAGGCGGCGATTAAAGCCGAGCGTGAAGCAGCTAAGAGCGCGCTGAAGCAAACGGTGAATCTCACGCCCGCTGAGCGCGTTGCGGATTTCATGAAGGAACCCGTAGCGCCCGAGCCGGCCGCGCCGGTGATTCGCACGACGACTGCCGAACCGCAGGCGACCGCCGCCGCGGCAAGTGCGGCAGGTGCAGGTGTCGGTGTCGCCGTTCCACCTCCGACAGTCGTCACCAGTCGACGACGCACCATAACTCCAGAAGCGGATGTCGAGGAAGACGCGGAAGACATGATCAAAGGCGCCTCCGTGTTGCGAGTCAAGGCCGAAGCGCCCGCCACGGGCAAACTACCTTTCGACTCGTCACGACGCGTCGATTACAACGATTACGGTCTACCGCCACTCGAATTCCTGAACGAAGCTCCGCCACACAGCGAACAGGCTGATACTGAACTGCTCGGTCTCGCCACGCGTCTCGCCGAGAAGTGCAAAGAGTTCAACGTCACGGGTCAGATCAAACACATCTGCCCCGGTCCGGTGGTTACGACTTACGAATTCAAACCCGATCCGGGCGTTAAGTATTCGCGCGTCGTATCGCTGGTTGACGATCTTTGTCTCGCGCTGAAAGCCGAGTCGATCCGCATCGACCGCATGCCGGGTAAGCCGCATGTCGGTATCGAAGTTCCGAATCCGCGTCGCGAAACGATCTTCCTGCGCGAGGTGATCGAGTCGCGCCCATTCCGCGAGTCAGGCTCGAAGCTCACCATCGCTTTAGGCAAAACGATCGATGGTTTGAACTACGTCGCTGACCTCGCGAAGATGCCGCACCTGTTGATTGCCGGCACGACCGGTTCCGGCAAGTCAGTCGGCGTCAACGCCCTCATCGTTTCGATTCTCTATCGCGCGCGGCCGGACGAAGTTAAGTTCATCCTGATCGATCCGAAACGTCTCGAACTCGGCCTCTACGAAGACATCCCGCATCTCGCGACACCCATCATCGTCGATCCGAAACTGGCGGCGCGTTCGCTTAAATGGGCCGTCAGCGAGATGGAGCGACGTTATCGCGATCTCGCGGGTTGGGGTGTGCGCAACATCGATGGTTACAACACCGAGATCATGCGCCGCAATCTCGTCAAGGAATACGACGACCAGGGCAACCCATGGAAACCGCTGCCCTACATCGTCATCATCATCGACGAGCTTGCAGATCTCATGATGACTTCCGGTCGCGAAGTCGAAGAATCGATCACGCGTCTAGCACAGATGGCGCGCGCTGTCGGTATTCACCTCGTGCTTGCGACGCAAAGACCGTCAGTCGACGTGATCACGGGATTGATCAAAGCCAACTTCCCTTCCCGCATTTCGTTCCGCGTCTCGTCGAAGATCGACTCACGCACTATCATCGACACCAACGGCGCCGAGCAACTTCTCGGTCGCGGCGACATGCTGTTCCTGCCGCCGGGCACGTCGCGCCTGATCCGTGTTCATGGCGCTTACATCGACGAAACAGAGATTGGCCGCATCGTGTCGCACATCAAGTCGCAAGGCCCACCGGCTTACGACGAGTCGATCACGCAATCCGACGAAGACGCGCTCGGGCTGGAAACGTCAAACGGCGAGCACGACGAGCTCTTCGAAGAGGCGCTGCGGATCTGCGTCGAGATGAAACGTGCCTCGACGTCGGTCCTGCAACGTCGCCTGCGCATCGGCTACGGTCGCGCCGCCGCCATCCTCGACATGATGGAGCGCGAGGGTTTGATCGGACAGGCCGACGGTTCCCGCCCCCGGCCCGTGCTTGGCCGAGCCTACGAGATGGTGGCCGAGTGGGACGAGATGGGCGCCGACGTCTAGCCACAATTATTCACGCAAAGGCGCAAAGACAGGACGCAAAGGATTCAAGTTGAACCTTTGCGTCTTTCTTTGCGCCTTTGCGTGAAATGTGTTGTAGACTTCGGACAGGACCCAGACTCCACGTCGCTCAAGCGACAGAAGGATACTCAAATGCAAACTCAAATCTCGACAACCGACACTTCACTGCTCGGCTCCGGTTTGCTGTTCGAAACCACACCTCCTGGCACCGGTCCAATCGACCCGCCAGATAACACAGGCGGCGGCAAAACTACTACTAGTACACCACCGCCTTCGACTGCACCTCAAGAGGAAGAAGCCTCTGAGAGTTAATTAACCTGTATCGGCGGGTAATGAGATAGACGCTCAGAAGATCGAGTACTCGCCCCCGTTCCTCTCGAACCCTTGCCGGACTTAGACCAACTCCATCGCCTTGCTCGAGAGATCTTCGATCACGCTCTCTCCGCAGTAGATCCTCGTGCGGCGGTAAAACAGGCGATCAGCGTCAACGGCCCAGTCGTTGAGATAGGCGGAGCGCGCCCCATTTACGGAATCGCGATCGGCAAAGCCGCAACGTCAATGGCCCAGGGTCTCGAAGAAGCGCTCGGCGCAAGGCTATCCGCACGCGTTCTCGTGTCTTCCGGCGGGCATCCGTTGCCAAACGAAGCGAGTTTGGCATCGGCACGAGCGGCGTTTGAGCTGCTGGATCGGGCCAACGCCGAAGAAGCGCTTGTTGTGTTCCTGATCTCCGGCGGCGGCTCGGCGATGATCGAGTGGCCTGTGAGCGATGACATCTCGCTGGCAGATCTACGAACCGCGAATCAGGTATTAGTGTCGTGTGGCGCGAGTATCGCTGAGATAAATGCGGTTCGACGCGCATTCTCGGCAGTTAAAGGTGGCGCGCTCGCGCGACGCGCACCCCGCGCGCGCATGTTCACCTTGATTGTCTCCGACACGAATCGCGGTGATGAAGCAAACGTGGCTTCAGGACCGACGATGAATCCTCCACCCAACGCCCCTGGAGCGGTCGACGTCGTCGAGCACTATCAACTCGAAACCCGCTTGCCTCAATCAATCATGAAGGCTGTACGAACCGCAGCCAGAACAAGTCAGAAAGAGGGGCTTGCCCCCGCTCATGGACCTCATATTGTTCTTCTAAACAATGAAACAGCCCTCGCCGCAGCCAGCGACCACGCCCGCACACTGGGCTTCACCTGTGCCACGTTCGACGACATCTCCGAACAGCCAATCGAAACCGGCTGCGACCTTCTTCTTTCCCGGTTATTCGCTGAACCAACGCGTGCCCCACTCTGTTTGATTTCCGGTGGCGAGTTTTCGTGCCCCGTCCACGGCGACGGCCGCGGCGGCAGAAACCTCGAAACCGTCTTGCGCTGCGCCATCCGTCTCGACGAGTCAAAGCACAACTGCGGTCAACACTTCGTGATCCTGAGCGCCGGCACCGACGGAATCGACGGAAACAGCCCCGCCGCGGGCGCCATCGCAGACGAAACCACCATCTTACGTGCCAGCAATCTCGGCATCGACCCCCACGAATATCTCGCCCGCAGCGACTCCTACACCTTCTTCGAACGGCTCGACACGCTCATCATCACCGGCCCGACTGGTACAAATGTCCGCGATCTAAGAATTTTCCTGCGCTCTCCTTGACTCTCAACTGCGTAAACGCATATAAAGAATCCGGTTTGGAGTAACTCTTGTCGACGCTGATACAGACGGAAACTCTCATTTCCAACAATCCGCTTGCTGGCAGCTCGATCAGTTTTTCGGAACTGACTGAACGGCTGAACAGCCAGACGACCCCTCCTACACTTGAACAGTTGAACCTATGGGTTTCGAGTGTCGAGATCTCGGAAGCCGAGCTTGAGCCGTACGTCGGTTTCAAGGAGGGTAATTACTGGCGCCATCGAGTGTGCCGCAATGATGCGGTCGAGATGCTGGTGCTTTGCTGGCGCCCAGGCCAGCAGACGCCGATTCACGATCACAACGGTTCGCACGGCGTAGTCCGAGTTCATCAGGGCCTGATGTGCGAAACGATCTTTGCGTACGATGCCGATAAGGGTTTGTGTCACGACACGGATCGCGAATGTCCGGTGGGCACGGTCACGGGTGCCGAAGTGCCTGACATTCATCAGCTTGGAAATCCCGCATCAAGTGGACAGGATCTCATCACAGTCCACGTTTATGCGCCGCCGCTCGGTGTTTTAAAGACCTACAAGTTGGGAAGTGCGCAGATAGACCTCTACACGCCCAACGATAATCCTAGTTAGGGGAATAATATACTTGACTGACCAGGGTATACGTGCTATCTTCACAGCATGGAAACCCCGAGAACCTTACAACAAGCAATCATTCACTTTTCCGACCCGGTAAACTGCAACGCGTTTATGATAGCGGCCCGTTGGGAAGACGGAAAGCCACGTTGCCCGCAATGTGGATCGGATGACGTTATCTATCTCGAAAAAGCGCGTCTATTCAAGTGCCGCACCGCACACCCGAGACAAAAATTCTCACTCAAAGTCGGCACCATTTTCGAGGATAGCCCGCTTGGCCTCGACAAGTGGTTGACCGCGATCTGGCTGATAGCCAACGCGAAGAATGGTATCTCCAGTTACGAAATACATCGCGCTCTAGGCGTCACACAAAAGAGTGCATGGTTCATGCTGCATCGCATCCGTCTAGCCATGCAGCAAGGCAGTATTGAGAAGCTGAGCGGTCACGTAGAAGTTGACGAGACGTTCATCGGCGGCAAGGCGCGTAACATGCACCGCGCGGATCGCGCTCGCAAGATCCACGGTACAGGCGGATCGGGTAAGGTTGCGGTGATGGGCTTACTCGAAAGACACGGCGAAGTGCGAACGATGGTTGTGTCGAACGTCAAGCGCAAGTCTCTGCGCCCCGAGATCAACGCTCACGTCGAAGCTGGATCGATGGTCTATACGGATGCGTTCAAGTCGTACAACGATCTTAACTACGATTACATGCACAGCGTTATCAACCATGCTGAAAAGTACGTTGAAGGAAACGTTCACACGAACGGGATCGAAAACTTCTGGAGTTTGTTAAAGCGAACCATCGGCGGAACGTATGTGAGCGTCGAACCGTTTCACCTGTTTCGCTACCTTGACGAACAAGCGTTTAGATTCAATCGCCGCAAGGTGACGGATTCGGATCGGTTCTTCGAAGTATTGACGCAGATTGTCGGAAAGCGTCTTGAGTATAGACAATTGATCGGGCAACCCTCATGCTAGGGATGGCGGGAAGGCCCGTCAGAATAGAGGTAAGAAAGTGTCAAACTGAAAAGGGCCATGAACACCACTTCATGGCCCGTAGGTTGGTTTCGAGAATCGCTTAATTATTGCGCTGACTGCTACTCGCTGGATGCTGGTCACATTTGGAGCGAGTGGCGGCCCGCTATCTCTGTATCACATGGAGGCGGGCGATGACAAGCAGAAAAGGACCACAAGAATACAAACTCAAAATCGACGCATATAGTCCCACGTCGATGCCTCTCAGTAGACTTACAGAATATCTACGGGATCTGGTCACGATACTAGGCGAAGATCAAAATATTCATTTGGTCAGGATAGAAGAAGGTAGTACCGTTCCCGTGGCCCTCGTTGACCCTGAAGCTGTTAATAAAATCGATCACCGTCTGCTAGAGATTGAGCGAGACAGCGCGCCCGCTAACGTGATGCAGGCAGTCCGTCGCATGAATCGAAGATTGCGGATGGATGGTGCGAGTGGATCGATCATCAATCCGGCGGGCGATAACGTGATTATTTTCCCCGGCGCGGCAGAGGAATCGTTAGAATACGGACCATTGAATCAAGTGGGAACATTGGACGGAATCCCCGTTATGGTGGGCGGCATAAACGATCCTGTTCCTGTTCATTTAGAGGGGCGCAGAGGTGAGCATTATGTTTGCGAAGCGTCGAGAACGGTTGCAAGGGAGATAGCGAAATGTCTATTCAATACAATTGTCCGCGCTGATGGAGTAGGGCGCTGGTTACGAACAGTCGAGGGAGAATGGGAGTTAGTACATTTTAAGATCGCTAGCTTTCGACCGATGGGCCTTGTGTCCGATTTGTCTTTGAGAGAAACGTTAGAAGAGCTACGTCAGATTCCTGCAAAATGGAAACAGATGGATGATCCGATTGGCGAACTTGCTCGCCTTCGAGATGGAGTCGAGATTGACGATATAGAGATGTAAGCCGAAATGATAGCCGCCGATACAACATATCTCCCACTATTGCTAGGACACTCAATGCAGTCTGTGCCACTTGACCCGGCAACCGAGCAGCCGATTGAGGACTTAGAGGGGCGCGTTAATTTGTTGATTGAAACGCTACAGGATGAAAAAGAGACTATCCTTATTCCCCAACCCGCATTCAGCGAATTCCTGGTATACGCAGATAAAGCTGGTCCAAAGTACATCGCAAGAATCGAAAAGAGTCCTCTTTTCAGATGGGCCGACTTTGACTTAAAAGCTGCCGTCGAACTAGCGGCGATGCGACGAAAACGTCTAAACGCAATGAGCAATCGCGAACTTAAACGGCAGACAGACGCTGAGACTAAGGCGAAGATAAGTTTCGATCGTCAGATAGTAGCCATTGCAAAAGCCAACCGAGCGCACACTATTTATTCCAACGATAAGGGAATCAAACGATTCGCAGAACAACACAATATAAAAACGATACCTATGTGGGAGTTGCCGCGTCCCGCAATTGAGGCGCAGATCTCCCTACTGGATCAATTAGAAACTGAGCCGAACCCGCGCGTTCGAAGAATTGCCTTTGGGGATGAAGACGTATGACAAAAAAAAACTCTAAGACATCAGAGGAATATCAGAACTTCGAGAAGTTGGCGAAGCAATTGATCTCTGTGCCTAAGAGTGAGATCGACAAGCGTGAAGCTGAGTATCAGCGACACAAGAAGTCAGCGAAGAAAAGAAAAGTAACAACGTAATCTCAGTCTTCATCCCGTGGCCTTTTTGCGATGTATTGATCGCCATCTATCGCGGCTTCGAGAATCCGCAAGACTAAAACTCCTACAGGCACCTCTAACGCGTTGGCCCAACGCTCCAAAAACTCCCGATCATCTTCGTCAAGTTCTGAGTCATCAACTTCGATCATAGTGAGATAATTAAGGGCGCTACCGAACACCCACTTTTCAGTAGCGCCCTTTCGGGCGTCGCCCCCCATTAGTTCATCTACGACGCCCTGCCTCACGATCCGGGCATATGGCGTGAGGCTTTGGGAGTGATACCGTTATATCTACCGTCAAAATGAGTAGCAACGTATCCGGCGCGGCGACAATTTCATGATCGCTTGCAAAGACTTTCCAAGACACACTTCTGCCTAGTCGCGGTGAGGCGACTGTCACGCGATGACCGTCCGCGGTTGAGAACGCTTAGCGGTAAATCAGACTAAGAATAGTCAGAGCGATAGTCGTGGCCGTTGATGTAGTGCTGGCGCTCGGTGTCGGGCTTGGCGCTGGCGCTGGAGCGCCTGTCGTGTCCATGTGTCCGGCCAACACGGAAGCCGCAAGCGCGAGACTGAGAATTATCGCTACGCATGTTTGGCGTAAGGTCTTCATTTTTCATTGCTCCTGAGCGAGTTTGCAAAATCTTTGCAAGCGTAAACGGGGCAAGCATGATCGGTCTGAGATTGCCTTGCAAGGCGCGAACGGACTACGTTAGATTTGCATTTCGCTCTCATTCCTTGCATTCAGTCGAAAAACGGATTTATGACCTTACGTGCCTCACTACTGCGCGAACTGGACAATCCCAGCCTTACTGTCGATGGACGCGCCGAACTGTGCTGCGAGATAGCGAGAGCCTTTGAAAATAGAGGTGAGTATGAGGAAGCCCGCAAAGTGCTTAGCGGCTATTGGCGACGCATTGGCGAAAAACCAAAGCTGAGCGGATTACAGGAAATTACTGCCGCCAAAGTGCTCTTACGGGCGGGAGTGCTGACGGGATATGTCGGCAGCAAAAACCAGATTGAAGACGCGCAGGAAAGCGCCAAGGATTTGATCACTCAAAGTCAGATGATATTTGCAGCGAGAGGGAGTAAGAAACAGATTGCCGAAGCGCACACGGAACTAGCGCTGGTCTACTGGCGCACTGGGGAGAACAATGAGGCGCGGGATTGTCTGACTGAAGCTCTCGCATTACTGAGTATAGACAGTGATCTAAAAGCAAAGGCAGTCATCCGATTAGCAGTAGTTGAGTTTCGTGTGGCCCGTCACGAGAAAGCTTTACGTATCCTCAAACGACACGCGCAACTGTTCGACAAGATTCAGAACCACACGCTAAAAGGTTCTTACCATGACACTCTCGGGAATGTACTTGAGGATCTGTCAGTCCTAAAGAAGCGAGCGGAATATATTGACCACGCGTTGATTGAATATACAGCCGCGCGTTTTCATTTTGAACAGGCACAGCATAGAAGTTACCTCGGGTACGTCGAAAACAATCTTGGAATGCTGTATTTCAGGATCAACCGACATGACGAAGCACACGAGCATCTAAATCAAGCGCGGCGCATTTTTCAAAACCTGAAAGACGTTGGCTGTGTGGCACAAGTGGATGAGACTCGCGCCTGTGTGTTTCTAAAACAAGGTAACTTCGTTGAAGCTGAGCAAGTAGCGCGATCAGCAGTTCGCAATCAGGAGAAGACGAACAGAAACGGACTACTGGCCGAAGCCCTTACAACGCACGGCAGGGCGTTAGCGCGTCTCGAAAGATACGGCGCGGCACTATCCGCGTTTCAACGCGCAATCGCTCTCTATGAGCGCCTTGATTGTATGAAGCGGGCGGCAGAAGTGGCGCTTGCAATGGTGCAGGAAATGAGAGAGCACCTAACAGCATCGGATGACGGTCAAGTGCTTTCCGGTCGCGGCGTGGTTCAAGATAAATTGAGACTGGAGCATAACGTTATAAAGCTCGCGCTCGTGCGGGCTGAAGGCAGAGTGAGCGAAGCCGCGAGTCTCGCGGGTATGTCGTGGCAAGGTTTAGCGTATGCGCTCAATACCAGACACAAAGATCTGCTCAAGTATCGGACGCCAGTGAAGCGGCGTAAACGGAAGTAAAAGTTATTTGTGAAGCGACGATCTGGAAGTAAACTGGACTAATAACTAAACTACATGCTGAGAACACGGCACAAAGACTTGCTTAAGTATCCGACGCCAGTGCGGAGGCGTCCACAAATTAACAATGAGGGTGCTGTGCATTGAGGGCGGTGGGCTGAACTCACAGAACCGCCCATTCAACAAGTACCCAGTACCTTAAGGATCTAAATCATGAAAACTCCTCTTCTACTAATTCTCCTTGCTTGCGCGATTCTTGCTACCGGTCAGAACCGTCCACGACCTCAATACCCATTAGATGTTTTGTGCCCCACGACGACCGTTGAGAATCGCGCGAAGGGCTATGTTTTGAACTCGCAGGTCGCCGCCATAGAGTTACCGAGCTATCCTCAAGACGCTCAGGGAAACCGCGGCGAAGGACAATTTGCCTTTGTTCAGGTAGTAGTAAATGAGAATGGTGACGTAATAGCAGCAACTCCTGTTGAAGGCAAAGAAGAATTATGGGCTGCTTCAGTAAAGGCTGCCGTCACTGCGCGCTTTGACCCCAAAACGCTGGCAAAGGAACCGGGCAAGCTAACGGGAATACTTATGTTCTACTTTTCGAATGGTAAGGTTGAACTCCCTACATGGGTGCCAGTACGTAGGGGAATTTCGAACCCATTTTCGCTGCCAATTCCGAAGCCAACTCCGAAGCCATAACAGATTCGGTCAGTCAACTATATTATCCCCCTAGTTAGGCCGCAATTAGGCACAAAAAGCACATAAAAGAGGGAGAGCCTGAACGGGTTTCCTCTTATGTGCCTTTTGTGCCTTATTGCGGCTCGATGAACTTTTTGAGGTTGAGATGATGGCCGTCGGAGGTGATGGTGATGGTGCCACACTCGCCGGTGGTCAGGACTGTGGCGCCGTTTGCCTGCCAGTGTTGGACCACTTCCGGGTGCGGATGGCCAAACATTGAGTGGCGACCCACCGAGATGATGGCAAGAGTCGCTTTGGTGGCGTGGATGAAGTCGTCGGTTGAGGATGTTTTGCTGCCGTGATGCGCCACTTTGATGACGTTCGCTTTTAGATCCTGGTGAGATTCAACGAGGGCTCTTTCGGCCGGCTTCTCGATATCCCCCGTCAACAGGATTGAATGCTCACCAAACTTCAATCTCAGCACGATTGAATCGTTGTTCGTTGACTCTTCACCGCCGACTGGCGGCCATAACACGGTTACTTCAACGTCTCCGAAGTAAATTACGTCTCCTGCCTGAATTACCTCTGCATGCGTGTTCGTTGCCGTCAGCGTCTCCGAGAACTTCGAGAACTCGGGATCGTTCGAAGGTTTTCTGGCAATGAGCGCGCTTCGGATGGTGAAGTTTTTGAGAACGTCGTTTAGTCCCTCGATGTGATCGGCGTCGGCATGTGTGGCGAGTACGTAATCGACCGTACTCAAGCCGCGCCACCACAAGTATTCCGAGACTACCGTTTCGCCAATTCTGCGCGCGGCTTCGGTCGTGTTTCCACCGCCATCGACGAGCAGCGTTGTTCCGTCCGGCATAGTGACGAGTGCTGAGTCGCCTTGTCCTACGTCGAGAAAGTCAATGCGAAGCCTGCCATCCGGGCGACCGCTGCTGAACGGATGCAATAACAAAACAGCGATCAGCAGCACTTCCACAACCGACATTGGCAACACGAAGCGGTGCAGTTTGCAGCGACGCTCTTTCAGTAATGCCAGCGGGCGCCAGTGCGAAAGCGCGAACAGCAATAGCAACAACGGAAGATAGTAGACGACGTACAAGACTGCCGCGGAGCCTGAGTATTCCGGCAACCTGAATCCCGCCAGATCAAAACTCGAAAATGGATCGACGCTGTGTACCGTCAACCAGTTGATCGCGTCTGCCAGTTTGAATAGCGGTGCTTGCGAGAGCAGCAAAGCCAGCAGCGCCACCGCCACCAATACGGCGAGCAAAACACTCACGACAATATTCAGCACCAATGATGCCAGTGACAGCCGGTGAAAATAGACAATCATCAGCGGCAACAACACAACCTGCACACTCACGGAGACTACGACAGCGCCAAACACGTAGCGCAGACTACTCTGCAAGTGATAACGCTCCAGCCGTGCGGCAGTTTTAGCTTTGAATAAGACGTAATCATGTGGCGAGCGAGCAAGCTCTTGTTGCCATTTCTTCTCACTCCAAAAGATGATCTCGCAAAAGGCCTTAAGTGCAGGCGAACACGCGGGCGGGTACGGCGTGGATCGCGTCGGATGCCATGTGCCGATTGCCGACATCTTAAGCAGCAGCGGCCACGCCATCGCGACAATCGCCAGCACCGACAGAAAAGTCAGTTGAAACGACGGATCAAAGATTTCTTTCGGACTGTGGACCAAAAGAATCAACGCCGCCGCTCCCAACGCATTCAACGACGTCGCCTGCCGGAACACGATCGTCGCCAGTCCTGCGAAAGTGAACATCAACGCCGCGCGAACTACTGACGCGTCGGCCCCAACAGCAATCGAGTAAGACCACACGATGATCGCAGGCAGTACAAATTGCACTAGTCTGCGTTTCGTAAAACGACGCACGACGAGAAACACGAGACCGCCGAGAAAGCTGATGTGCAGCCCGCTGATCACAAGAACGTGAAAAGTGCCGCCTTCGCGAAATCGCTCCGAAACGCTCTGCGAGAGGTTGTAACGATTGCCTAGCACGGCAGCGTCCAGTACGCCGGCAGTCTCCGGTTCGAGACGCCTGTCGATCTCGCGCTGAAGCCTTTCTCGCCAGTCATAGAGTTTAGCCAACGGCGGGAAGACGCGAGTGTCCTCTAGCCGCGCGATTGATCCCGGACCTCTTATAATCCCGGTGGCGTCATAGCCCCTGCTGTCCAGGTATTCATGCAACGGTGAGACGCCAGGATTACGATAGTTGCCAGTCCGATCGAGAGTTGTTCTGACGCTGACACGAGTTCCATAGCGAAGCTGAAGAGCTCTATAGCTTTCGGCCGTCGCTTCATTTCGAAATGGCGCCAGCAACGAGACGCGTCCCTTTGGAATCGCTTCGGTGTCAATGCTCTCAACACGTATTGATAAATAAATCCGATCCCTTGCAAACTCCGGCGGACCATCCAACACACCCGTCAGCGTCACGGATCTATCTACAAACCTCTTCAATTCACTCGACTCATCAACACGTCTCTCCAACACAGCAAGCGCGACGCCCGCACAGAACATCGCCAACAACAACATCAACCCCGCCGCCTGCACTCTTCTCTTCAGCACAAGCCCCACCGCAAGCGCCGAACACACCACGCCACCTACCAACACAATTCCTAACGAAAGGTAATGTGCAGCGCAGATACCTACCGCAAACGCGACAGCGAGCTGAGTAAGAGGATGCTGACTAAACAGACTTCGGTGAGGATTCATTTATTAGCCACAAAAAAGCACAAAAGGCACAAAAGTACAAACCTGGCTAATTCATTTTGTGCCTTTGTGCCTTTTTATGGCTTAACTTAAGCGGACTACGGTTTCCACATGGTGAGTCTGTGGAAATAGATCGAATCCGGCTATTGAATCGATCGCGTATCCGCCTGCCATGAGCTTCTTCAGGTCGCGCGCGAGCGTCGCGGGATCGCAAGAGACATAAGAGATCGCCGCCGGCCGCAGATCGAGAATTCCTTTGATCACTGCCGACTCAGCGCCTGCACGCGGTGGATCCAGCAACACCAAATCCACTGGGCCAACGGGACGACTACGAAACCAGTCAGTAACACTCGCCGTGATCACACGCGCATTGCCTACACCTGCCTGTTGCAAGTTTCTTCGTGCAAAGCGCGTCGCAGCCGGATTCGCTTCCACGCCTACGACATTCTTAAACCGTCGCGCTAACGGCAGCGTAAACAATCCCACCCCACAGTAAAGATCAAGCACACTCTCACCCGACGCATCGCCCAACGCAAAATCGATCAACGGCCCAAGCAGCGACGGATTGATCTGAAAAAACGCCTCCGCATTGAACTGGTAAACCTCGCCCCGCACCGTCAAACTCAGCTCGCTCGTCTGAAACCCCGCAAACGCCGGTGCGAACGAAACTCCATTCTCTCCCTGCACCACGTCGAGATGTTTCAATTCGTCCGGAACCTGATCCCACTCAGTCGCGCGAAGCTCCTCGAGCTTCTCCTGCAACGCCGGCCGCAAAACTGCGCAATCGACCACGTCACAAACGCGTCTCGATCCGCGTTCGTAGTAACCAATCGTCCGTTGCTCGCGATCGAGCTGCCACGTCGCACGCATACGATACCGCCAGTTATCAGGTGAAGGCGTGACGACAAAATCAGGAACACTCTGGAGACGCGCGATGCGATGTAAACAGTCGCGAATGATCTCCGCCTTGGCTGCGAGTTGAGCTTCATACGTGAGTTGTTGAAAGTCACAACCACCACAACGACCAAAGTACGGACACGGCGGCTCGATCCTCAACGGCGACGGCGTGATGATCTCTTCAATCGAGGCAAACAAAACATTTCCCTGCTCGCGCTCGACACGCACGCGCAAACGATCTCCCGGCGCCGCAAGCGACACAAAAACAGTCTTCCCGCCGGCATGAGCCAACCCCATGCCGCCGGGAAGAATTCGTTCCACCTCAACTTCCAAAACTCACCTATTGCGACGGATACTGATTCGGGGCCCACTGGTGCGGTGGCGGCGGCGGCGCGTATTCCTCCTGCACACCCTCGAGCTCAAACTTCACGCCGCCGATAATTCCCGCCACGGCGTTGTAGATCAGCGCGCCGATGGCTCCCATGATGAACCCGAGGACGCCGTAAAACAGCGGCAGGCCAATCATCATGCCAACGCCCATCGCCACGGTGCTGATGCCACCCGCCGCAGCGTCGCGTGACATCGCCGACATTGCCGCGCCAAACACGATGAGAATCAAACCATAGATCACGCCGAAGATCAGTCCGAACAAGAGCATCAGCAGTCCGTACATCTTTGCCACCGATAGTACGCCGAAGCGTCTGATTGTCATTTCAGCCATCACGTTCTCCTTTTCTAATCAAACGTAAAACAAGCTGAGCCGCGGCACGGCGAACTGCTCCCGCAAACGCTTCAGCAGCAGGTTATCGAAAGTCTGTTTGTAAGCGGCAGCTTCCATTTGCGCGCGATACGGTTTGAGTTTGTCCTTAACTTCTTTGTTCAGTTCGTCAAGCGCTGTAACACTTACGACGGCAAGCATCGCATCGTTTAGCATTCTTTCGAGCCCGGTCAAAGAATCTTCGAGCTTGCGCGTGTCGAGCGTGGCACTACTTGTAAAGTCGCTCTCGATGTCGACGAGCAGGGCAACGGCTCGCGTGAGGGCTTCGGAAAGATCGTCTTCCTTGTTCCGCGAACGAGCGAGCTCAGCTAGAGAAACTCGGTTGCGCTGCAAGTGTTCGCTGATGGCTGCAAATGAGAAAGGCGTCTTGTCCGACTCAGGCTCGTTGTTGTCTGAGTTGGACGCTGAACCGACGTGCGCCTCAACCCATTCCGCGTACTGGGCTTCAACTTCCTCCTGACAGTAGAACAGCGTCTTTACTGACCGCTTACGTGGGCGTGCTTCGTACGAGTCAAATGATTTCTCTACACCGCGAAGCACAATGTGTAATGGAATGCCCTGCTCTTTCCATGTCTCCATCAAAGCCCAGTCCAAAGAACTAGTATAGAGATGCTTGCCGCGTCTCCGAATGAATGCATCCTCGATTTCGGTGAAGTAGTTGAAGTAGTTCAATCTGCGTTTATTAGCGTTAATCTGCGGCTAAATTTCTTTCGTAGATCAATCGTAACCCGTCGAGTGTAAGCGTGCGGTCAACCTCTTCGATAAACTTCGAGCCACTGGCAATGAGCGGCGCCAGACCGCCTGTCGCAATCACGCGCGGCTGCGATCCGAGTTCCGCGATCATCTGGCTCAACACACCGTCGACCAGTCCGGCGTATCCGTAATAAAGACCCGATTGCATCGCGCCGGTGGTCGAGGTGGCGATGACCGTGTCCGGCCGCTTGATTTCCACGCGCGGCAATTTCGCGGCGCGTGAAAACAGTGCCTCAGCGGAGATCATGATTCCGGGCGCAATCACGCCCCCGAGATATTCGTGTGCTGCGTTAACGGCATTGAACGTCGTCGCGGTGCCACAGTCGACGACGATACAAGGAGCTCCATACTTTGCCACGCCTGCGGCAGCGTCGACAATCCTGTCGGCGCCGAGCTCTGAAGGCGAGTCATACAGAATCTTCAAACCGGTGTCGGTGGTGTGATCGACGAACAGTGGCGTTAGCTCAAAATCGTCTTTGGCCATTCGCTTCAGTGGCTGGTCCAACGCCGGTACCACCGAGCAGATCGCAATGCCTTCGATCTCTTTGTGGTCAAGTTTGTCCTGCTCGAATAGACGTCGTATTTCCTCTGCATTTTTTTCCGGATCGACAGCCAAACGCCATTGCGCTAATAGATCCGTTCCGCGGAAGACCCCCAGCTTGACGTTTGTGTTGCCCGCGTCAATCACCAGAAGCATAGACAAGCTCCTCGCTGCGGTTTTGACGTCCGGACAAAACCTGCTCGATCAGATCCGCTGCTCGACCCGGTCCGTTCTCCTGCTTCAACCGCTCGCCGACCTCGTGCGCCTTGCGGGCGTAACCAGGTTGCGTGAGTAGTTCGTTGAGCTCTTTTGCGATGCGCGGCGCGAGATAGTTTTTGCGATAGAGCGTGCGGCTCGTGCCGATCTTGTAAGCGTGTTCGGCGTTGTCTGATTGATCGAAAGCGAAAGGAACGATCAGCGTTGGAGTAGCTGCCAGCAAGCCCTGTGATGTTGTGCCCACGCCGCCGTGATGGACCACCGCGCACGCCCTTGGCAACAGCGACTGATAAGGCACGTAATCAACGGCAATGATCTCTTCCGGAAGTGGGCTCAACCGGTTCCGCTCGTCACCGATTATCAGCACGGCGCGCCGGCCCAGACGTCTCGCAGCCTCGATACTCTCCTTGAAGAAATCACGCGCAACCCACACCGCCGATGAACCTAACGTGAAAACGATGGGCGGCGTACCGCTATCCAGAAAGCGAAGCAGCTCCGGCGACATCTGTGATTCGAGATGACCGTCGTAAAAACAGAACCCGGTGATCTTTGTTTGCGGTGGCCAGTCAGGCTGTGGCTTTGCAAAAACTTCCGAGAACAGGGCCAGCACCAGCGTTGGTGAGTGCTGACCTTCGAACATCGGATTGCCGGTATCTGGAAGACCAAGCTCATCACGAAATTCCGTCACCGCCTTCGCCTTGTAGCTGTTCTTCATCGTGTTCAGCAGAAAACCCATGACGCCTGGTCCAAGCACGCTGAGCTTTCTCGTCCACTGCCAGAAAGGCGGCACGGGCGGATCGTATGCGGAAACGAATGACATGGGCGCCAGCACGGTCGAGATCCATGGTATGCCGGTCTTCCGGCCAACCAATGGACCAGCAGGCGCTGCCGGATGTGTTACCAGTAGATCGGCGCCCTCGACTGCTTTCAACAGATCTTTATAACTATCGCGCACCGCCGGATATACAACTTCGTCCATGAGGAACCTTGGTCCGTTCTTGGGATCCATGATCTTCTCGACCAGTTCCGTGTCTTGTTCTTTGGGTGGTGCTATGTCAGGCCGCACGGGCGCAAACTCCAACCCCGCGCCCAGGATCTTCTCGCGATACAACGGCATCGCAGCGATCACCGGCGTGTGCCCGCGGCGTTGCAGCTCCATCGCGATCGCCATGTACGGGTGAATATCGCCGAAAGAACCAAACGTGTTTAGGATGATGCGCATCGTTAACTTGAAGATCTGACGCTGTAAACGTCTCCGGCTCTCACTAATCTGATTTCACCACTCGCAGTGCCGAGTCGCAGCGCTCCGTCGCGCTCGACTCCGCGAGTCGTACCCTGCCACACCTCATCGCCGTTGCTCACCTGCACTAACTTCCCATCCGCGTAAGAAGATCTGCTGCACCATGCGGCGACGATCTTTTCCGGTTCACTCAGCAACGCATACCAGCGCGACAATGCTGACAACAAAGCGGCGAGTATAGTTTCACGTTCGGCGCGGGCGCCAGTTGCGGCGGATACTGACGTCGCCACGTTCGCAAGCTCAGGCGGAAAGGCATTTTGAGTCAGGTTGATCCCGATTCCGAGTATGACCGCACGTCCCGGGTGCGTCTCAATCGCTTCGGCCAGTATGCCGCAAATTTTCCGTTCGTTTACAAGAAGATCGTTTGGCCACTTGATGTCCGTCTGGAGACCCGTCGCTTCAGTCAGTGCATCACTGACCGCAAGCGCAGCCATGAAGGTGATCAGAGGCCAGTGCTCGGTGGGAATTTTCGGCCGCAACAGAATACTAAAATAAAGCCCCGCACCTTTCGGTGACGACCACTCGCGCTGCAACCGCCCCCTGCCCGCCGTCTGCTCATCAGCGACAACCGCGAGCCCCTCCGCGGCTCCCTCAGATGCCAATCGCGCCAGTTCAGTATTTGTAGAAGGTAACGACTCGAATCGCAGCACCTTTGGCTTCAGCGTCATGTAGGGTGATTATACAGCCACAAAAAGGCACAAAAAGCACATAAAAGAAAACCTGTTCTTTTGCGCCTTTTGTGCCTTTTTGCGGCTTAACTGAGGAAGCCTTTGAAATGTGATGAGTTCAGCGAGTAGCCGGGGAAGATGGATTGAGTGTCTTTGCTGCCGAGGTGACGCGTGGCGATTTCGCCGAAGACGTCGCGGAAGTCGGTGGTGAGGGCGAGGTCGCGGCCCTCGTTGAGTTGATCGTCTTTGAGACCGGGCCAGCGTCCGTAGACTTTGCCGCCGCGCACGCTGTTGCCTAGTACAAACATCGCATTCGCGTGGCCGTGATCCGTGCCGCGGTTGCCGTTCTCGCGCACAGTGCGGCCAAACTCAGACATCGTCAGGATCACAACGTCATCCATTCGTTGGCCCAGGTCCTGATAGAGCGCGGCGATACCGGAGCTGAACTGCTGCAAAAGATTTGCAAGTTGCCCGCGTGAGTTGCCCTGGTTGACGTGCGTGTCCCAACCATCGAGATCTGTGAACGCAACCTCCAAACCGACTCCGGCTTTGATGAGCTGCGCGATCTGTAACAACGAATTGCCAAACGCATTGCGCGGATACTGCGCGCCGTTTTCCGGTTTGTACTGCTCCGGGTTCGCTTGCTTCAAATAGTTGACAGCTTCGAAGGTTTCGCGCCCCATGTCCGCTAGAGGATCGTTGTTTTTGTGCGCGTAGATCGCTTCAAAACCATTTTGGAGATTCGCAGAAGACGTGCCGGCGCGAATCGTGAACTCCGCGAGGCTCGTCATCGCGACGGCCTGCGCTCGTCCCTGCAGCACTCTGGGCGTTGTCTTTTTTATCGCTACCGCGCGGAACAACGAATGGTCCGGATCTTCTTTGCTCTGCAAGTAACGATTCAACCAACCATCGCTGGTCGACTTTACGCCCGGCGTCGCTGACTCCATGTAGTCCTGCGCGTCGAAGTGGGAACGTGTGTTGTCGGGCGAGCCTGAGGCATGAACGATCGCGAGGCGCTTCGAGTCCCACAGCGGTTTGAAAGAGCTCATCGACGGATGCAATCCGAAGAAGCCGTCGAGATTGATAGCTGACTCAGCATTGCCCGGCTCCGGTTTCGCAATCGCAATCGCGGGACGCACCGAGTAGTAGTTCGACTCACCAAACGGGACCACCATGTTGAGCCCGTCGACCGCGCCTCGTTGAAAGATCGCGATCAGAGTCTTTCGCTTCCCACCGCCGAGAGTGTTGCCCAGCACGACACGATTGAGAAACCCCGGCGCTGAAAGCGACATGCCAATACTCGCGAGGGCAATGCTGCCTGATTTGAGAAAATATCTGCGGTTCATAAGTCCTTCCTAAAACTTTCACGCAAAGGCGCAAAGCCGGCAAAGAGAATTCATAAACTTACTTTGCATCTTTGCGTCTTTGAGACAAACGTCACTGCCTTTGAAACTCCGGTGTCCCCAAAATTAATCCGACGACTTTCGTCACCGGGTCTGACTTGTCCAACTGCTTGAGCATCGCTTCCCTGGTCGCGGTTGAAATCTCACCGGCGAGAAGGGTCTTCAAATACTCGTCCATCACTTTTGACTGATCCGTGCTCAGCTTCGAGAGATTGACGTTGACACCGGGGATTCGATTACTCGCCAAAGCCAGACCAAAGTTCATTCGCTCGAGTAAGCCACCAGTGTTCACCCAACTCTCCGCCGCATCGGAATAACCATTCGGCGTTTGAAATCCGTAAAGCGGCTCGCCCATGCGTTCGATCCACCGGTGCGTGCCTGGTCCACCATTGGTGTCGGCGCCCAGAGCTCTGATCGCGCTGATCACCAGTTCGAATGGTCGCTTGATCTTCGCGCGGTAAGCTTCGGTCGAGTTGAATTCGTTGGAGAAGAAGATCGTTTTGAGCGTCTCACGAATGTCGCCGTCAGTCTTCGTGAAAGTAGCGGCGACGCGATCGACTAACGCTGGCGGTGGATTGTCGGCGACAAAGTGGCGCACCAGCTTGGTGGCGATAAACTTCGCGGTCGATGGATGATGCGCAAGGATGTCGAGCACCATCAGACCATCCTTGATACCGCCGCCCGCGGGAATCTTATGACCGAGGACAATCTTCTCGCCGTCGTCATGCACGCGCGCGTTGAAGAAGAATGTTCCGGCGTTGCGACGGCCGGCCTCTCCCATTATCGCGTTCGCTGCTGCAGCACCACCACGCGGCTGGAAGATGGTCCAACCCGTAAAGCAGCGCGCTACTTCCTGCACGTCTTTCTGCGTGTAGCCGCCGTCGACTCCGAGCGTGTGAAGCTCCATCAACTCGCGCGCGTAGTTTTCGTTGATGCCGCGGCGTTGTTGCTGTGGTCTGAGCGGGTTGGCGCGACCGGCGTTCGGACTCACGCTCTGAAAGTTATCGAGGTAGAACAACATCGCCGGACTCTTCGCCGTTGCTTCTAAGAGCGTCGAGAACTTCGACATAGCAAATGGGCGAATCGTGTCACGATCGAAAGATGGGAGTAACCAGCGATCGGCGCCCTTGTTGGCGAAGACGTTGAAGTGGTTGGTCCAGAAATCCACCATCACTTCCTGAAGCTGTCGCTCGCTGTAAACCGCGCGCAGGATTCTCGACGCCTGCAACTCAGCGATGATGCGCGCGGGCCGTTGCAATCCGTTCTCGCGATAATACTTCTCAATCATCTCGCGATATTTTGGATCTTCGAGCGGATTGCCGGCGGGCGGCTGAGGCTGATTATTTTTGGGAGCGTCGCCCTTCATCTCGCGTGCTTCGGCAAGGTCGGCCGGCAGCATCCCGCGTGACTGGAGCTGGCGCAGAAGTTGTCCGGGTTGCGGATACTTTTCGTAGAGCTCCGCCGTTGTCATGTTCAGCACGGAAAGATCTCGGATCTTGTTCTCGGCGACTGAGTCAGCGATCTTCTCGGGGTTGAGCTGCTGGTTGATGTAGTTGTCCAGTCCCATCGCCTTCACTCGCTCAATGTCACCGGGACGCGCTCCGAAACCGAGCCGGTTGAGCACGTGGACGATGCGCTGCTCCTCGGTCAATCTCTGAGTTTTTGGGCGCTTTTGAGCGAAAACAAAAGACTGCGCACTCGCAATCGCCAGAAGTAGGATGAGGGCGACCGATTTTCTCATGTTACTTACCATGTCGAGTTAGACGCCTGGCCGGGAGAGTTAGCCGGAAAAAGATCCGTGTTATCCGTGGCTAAAAACCTGAACTTGCCGGTGCGGGTTGCTGCCGTCCCTGCGGTCGCGGATAGGTCACGACGCTGCGGTTGCCGTCGCGGTCGATCGCTCTCACGCCGAAGAAGTAGTTGTCTTTTGACATCCCCTTCATCGTGAAACTGGTGACGTTGCCAACGGGCTTCGAGTTAGTCCACACCGCCGACGTCGTGTCGCGCCAAACGATCTCGTAACCAGCCAGGTCCGGCTCTTTGTTGGCGTCCCAATGCAAGTCGGTATCGTTTGATAAACGCGCCGTCAGAATCACCACCCCAGTTGGCCGAGAAGGCGCCGACGCCAGCGCCGCGAGCGAAGCCGCATTGACGCGCGCGACGTTTGCCACGTAAGCGAAGTCGACAAACTCCGGCAGGTCACCAAACTGCACGCCGTTCTCAACACGTACGTTCTGATGCTGATGCCGGAACTCTTCATTCATTTCGGTGAACCGCACCGCCGGATAGCCGCGCTCGAGAAACGGAATGTGATCGCCGCCACGTCCATATCGATCGCGCCGGTAAATCATCGTCACTTTAAACTGCGGTACATTGGCGTCGCCGATCTCTTTGATGAACCGCGCGAGCTGCCGTGAAGCAGAATCGTTCTCGCCACCAACGCTGCGACGCGTAGTCGCTTCGGCTGCGGTTTCATTTGACGGCACGCCTTCGGAGAAAACGCGAACCGTACCGCGATCGCGCACGCCGTTGCCGCCGAGCGTATTGCCGACGATGTCGTTCGTGAACATCGCATCGACGTTCCAGTTCTTCTGTTTAGCTTGTTCGGCAAAGTGCGTCGAACCAAGCAGGCTCTGCTCCTCACCGGCAACGGCCATGAAAACGATCGTGGCGTCAAACTCATACTTCGCCATCACGCGCGCCATCTCGAGCACCGCGGCAGTTCCCGAGGCATCATCGTTCGCTCCAGGCGCGTCGCACTTTGCGTCCACCGGAGTGTTGCACATCGAGTCGTAGTGACCACTGACAACGTAGATTCGATCAGTCGATTCCGGCTGCGTTCCTTTCAACGTCGCGACGACGTTTGTAATGATGGTCGGCTGCGGCACTCGCGGCGCCTTCGGTTGTTCGAACGACTGCTTCTCTACAGTCATGCGACCCTGCGACGCTTCCGCGGCTTTCAGAAACTCCGCATAAAGCCAGTCACGCGCGGCACCGATACCGCGCTTCGGATCGTTCTGCTCAGACAACGTGTTGCGCGTGCCAAACGAAACCAGTTTCCGGATCGTGGCCTCGATGTTGCGCGCATCGATCTCACGCACGATGCTGGCGATGGTCCGATTGCGACCGGCGGCAGGTTTCTTCCGAGGTTGAGCAGAAACAATGCTCAGGTTTGCAAGGACTAAAATAATCAGGATGCTTGGAAACTTCATGATGGCCTAACTTTAACATTTTAGACACGGATCTACGCAGATGAATACCGATCCGCAATTCATCCGCGTAGATCTGCGTTACCGGATTTTGTAGGCTTTGCCCTTCCAGATGACGATGATCTCGCCGTCGAGCTGGTCAGCGATTTGTTTGATTGCCGGCTCGTCACCCACGAGGCCGCGATATTGTTCCGAGCCGCGCCTGAGCTCTGTCAAATTCTGCGAGTTGTATGCAGTGTCGATCCAGACACCACCCTGTTTGCGGAAACGACGACCGGCAACTGTGCGAGTTTCAGCATCGTTCTTGTCTTTGTCTGCTGCGTCACCTCGCTGGGCCATCGGCCTCGCGGCGGCTATACCGCCGGCAATCCCGGATTCGGCCCGTTTCCTCGCCGCGCCAGGAGTCGTCACTGCAAGATCATCCACGCTGCGATTTTCTGTCTTAGCTTTGGCAGGCTCATCCGTAACCGTTACGGTTTGCGCTGCTGCTTCCTGTTTAGGCGGTTCGACCTTCTGCACATCGGCGACAGTAGCGGCAGGTTTTGGCGGCTCCGCTTCTTTCGCCTCTGCCTCTCGCTCTTCATCTACTTTCTTCGCTTGTCTTTTCGCGTCCTGCGAAGTGTCCGTAGTAACGGGGCTCGCTGGTTCGGCGTTTGAAGCGGCGGCACCAGGTTCCGCGGGCTTTCTTTCGGTCTTGTTGCGAGACTCATTGCTGTTGCTGTCGTAAACACTGAAGGATTGGTTCTCAGGCGATGACGATGATTGTTGTGACTGAGTTGCAACAACCGGTGCTTGATTCGATTGTTCGTATCTGGCATCTGCGACTGGACTATTCGACGCTCCCTCTTTGCGCGAAACCATGAAACCAATCGCCGCAACTACGATCAACCCGAGCGCCGGTACTGCATAGCGCAGCACCATCGGCGAGAAGAGACTCGCTAAAAACTTCCGCAGCGCTGAAGGTATAGGGACTTTGGCACTCTCTTGCGCGACCACGACGCCAGCGGATGAGCTGAGTTGCACGACGAGATCCCGGCAGCGCGCGCACTCCGCCAGATGCTGTGTGTAACGCCCGCGTGCCGCGGGCGGCAATACATTCTCCGCGTACGAGCTGAGCTCGTCGGCATCGAGATGATCGCCTTGCGCGGAGATCTCCTGTTGCCGCGCCAGTCGCCGCAACAAAAGATCCATCTCGTTGTTAGTTTCCTGTCTCATCCCTCAATAAAGAACGTAAACTTCGCCATCCCTTGCAGTCAAACTTTGCTTACGGAACGCCTTCCTTGGTCAGAAGCCCCTCCAAATCCGTATCCAAATGCTGCGCGACTTCGGCAAACGACTTCTCCGTTTCGGCCTGTGTCCATCCACGCTCGTCGATTAGGATCTTAGCCACTCGTTTGCGCAGGTCAGTTTGGATGCGCGTCAAACGGCGGCTCGCCGTCGCCTCGTGAACACCCAATACTGCACCAGCTTCACGCAGCCGCAGGTTGTCAAAGTAATACAGTTTCACTAACAAACGATCTTCAGCCGCCAGTTCCTGAACGGCGTGGTTCAATGCTTGTTGCATGTCCGTCTGCGCAAACCGGTTTGACATCGACTCTTCAGGAGTCGGGATTCCGGTGGCGAGTACCGGCTGGCCTTCGCCGATGTTCGCGTCGCGCGCGAGGCGGTCGAGATCCGTGTCCTCTTCTGTTTGCACCAGTCGTGACTGTTTGCGGAACACGTCGACTGCGAGTTGGGCCACCACAGCGCGCAGCCATCCAGCCAGCGAGCCGCGCCCGGAGTAATAGGCGAGCTTACTGGCAGGCTTTCCGTCTTTTTTCGTACGCAGTCCGTAGAGCTCGGCCCAGATCGACTGTGCCAGATCTTCGGCGGCGTCTTCGTTTGCACTGGCAGAACGAGCGGCGGAGCGAACAGTTGCGGTAAATCGTTCGACCAGATCGTTCCAGGCGTTTTCATCACCACTTTCGCAAGCGATGATCAGACACAGATCGTCCGCCTGCATCTCGTCGATGAACTTGGAAATGTCGGCTTTCGAAGTGTTGGGGTCGTTCCTTAATAAATACTTCTCGACTGCCCCCGAAATACGAGCCGCCAAAGATTCTCGCCCCAGCGAACGGCTGTCGCTCGCGCGCTTGAGCAACCGCGCGGCACCCTCGTTCACTAAGGTTTGAATTTCGGTACTAATCGATTCCACGGGAGTTAATCCTATCACTCTCAGCAGCCGTTTGATGCACGTTTAGCCGCAGATTGTGGCAAACTCTTACCGACCAATGCTGCGCGTTACCGAAATCTTCCGCTCCATCCAGGGTGAATCAACTCACGCAGGCCGTCCGTGTACCTTTGTACGCCTGACGGGCTGCCCGATGCGTTGTGTCTGGTGCGACAGCGAGTACACGTTCAGCGGCGGCGACCACATCTCTATCGACAACGTCATGGCCCGGGTGAATGCCTTTGGGTGCAAACTCGTCGAGGTCACCGGAGGCGAGCCACTAGCGCAAAAAGAGGCTTTTAAATTGATAGCGCGGCTCTGCGACGAAGGTTACGAAGCGCTCGTGGAAACGGGCGGCTACGTTTCCACCGCAGGTCTCGATCCGCGCGCGAAAGTGATTCTCGATATCAAGTGTCCGGCTTCCGGCGAAGAGGCAAGGAACGATTGGTCAAACCTCGAACGACTGCGCGCCGACAAAGACGAAGTGAAGTTTGTGATCGCGGATGAAGGCGACTGGCTCTATGCGAAGAGCCTCATCGAAAAGCACGATCTGGAATCACGCACGAACGCGGTCCTGATTTCTCCCGCCTGGGGCCTGGTCGATCTGCAAGCCCTCGCAGATTGGGTTGCCGGCAGCGGTTTGAAAGTACGCATGCAGTTGCAACTGCACAAATACATCTGGGGTCCGGACGTGAAAGGAGTTTAATGGGCGGCTCGACCGAAGTCGAAACTGAAGCGCTCGCGTCCGAAGAGACTGACGGACCAAAGCTCTCCATCTGTCTCGTCTCCGGCGGCATGGACTCCTGCGTCACCGCCGCAATCGCTCGCGAAGAGAATGACGAGCTCGCGTTCCTGCACGTCTCTTACGGTCAACGCACTGAGAAACGCGAACGCCAATCGTTCGAAGCACTCGCAGACTATTTCGACGTCAAGTCACGTCTCGTGATCTCACTCGAACAACTCGCCAGAATCGGCGGCTCATCACTCACCGACAATTCGATCCCGGTGACCTCGGCAAATCTTTCCGCGCCAGGCATTCCATCGAGCTACGTTCCTTTTAGAAACGCTCACTTGCTCGCCGCAGCGGTGAGCTGGGGCGAAGTGATCGGAGCGACGTCGATCTACATCGGCGCAGTCGCCGAAGACTCATCCGGTTATCCCGACTGCCGTCCTGAGTTTTACGACGCGTTTCAAAAGGTGCTCGACATCGGCACTAAACCCGAAACTCGCATCACGATTGAAACTCCCGTCATCGGTATGCGCAAGTCAGAGATCGTCCAGCGAGGCATTGAGCTCGGCGCGCCTTTGCAGCTAACTTGGTCCTGTTACGGCGAATCGGAACTGGCCTGCGGCAACTGTGATTCCTGCGCGCTGCGGCTGCGTGCATTTCGTGAGGCAGGAACCACGGATCCAATCCCTTACATGCTTGACAGTAATCGTTTTGCTTATTAAGTTTAGGAGCACTTTCTCAGGCAAATATTATTACAACCGGTAAAGAATGTGGGCGCATCCTACGAAATCAGTTCGCAGCGTAGAGCCCGCAGAGGATGGAGGAATCTTTAGATGATTAGCAGATATTTTTACGGAGCGCTCGTGGTAGCGATCCTTGTTGCGTCAGCGTCCATGACCACGTTCGCACAGGTCGCCGAACTCCGCGGAAAAGTCGTGATGCAGCAGGCAGATGGTCAGAAGGTTCCCCTCGCTGATGCGCAGATCGACGTCTTCCGGACGGACATGAAGGCCGAATACCACACCAAGACCGACAAAAAGGGCGAGTATGTATTTGCTGGATTACCATTCGTCGGCATTTACACAGTCGTCGCCAGCCATCCGACCGCCAGGCCAAACTTTATCCCCGGCGTTAGAGTCGGACAAGGAACGCCCGTAGAGATTACGGTCACTCCCGGCGACGGAAAGCGACCCACTCTCGACGAGATCAAAGCGGCAAGCTCAGCTGCTCCCGCCACTGCCGGCGCCACGTCGGGTGGCGGCGAGAGCGCGGCTGACAAGGCCAAGCGCGAAGAGCTGATGAAGAAGAATGCTGAGATCGAAGCCAGCAACAAAAAGATCACCGAATCAAACGAGATCATCAGTCGCACTTTCAAAGCCGGAAATGAGGCTTTGACGGCAGCGAGTGCGGCGAGCAAGGCAAGGAACTCCGAAGAGGCGGTTCAGAAATACACAGCCGCATTGACTTCGTATGATGAAGGTCTTGCTGCCGACGCCGAGCAGCCTGCGATTCTTACCAATAAAGCGGTAGCGTTGAAAGGACGCGGCGTCGAGCGTTACAACATGGCTGTCAAGGCGCAGGATGATGCCGCCAAGTCGTCTGGTCTGGCATCAGCCAAGGAAGACTTCAAAGCTGCCGCGGAAACAGCCGCCAAGGCAGTGACCTTGATCAAGGCCCAGCCGGCTCCTACCGAGCAGGCTGACGTACAAAGATATAACGCCAACAAGTACGCAGCGATGCTCACGCAGGCTGAATCGATGCGTCTCTATGTCAGCAAGGCAGATGGTACGAAAGCTGATGAGGGAGTCGCGGCGTTCAAAGACTACATTGCGGTCGAAACGGATGCGGCCAAGAAAGCCAAGGCCCAGCTGGACATGGCGCAGATGCTGCTCGATGCCGGCGCCGCCGATAAAGCGTTAACGGAGTTTAAGGCGATTCTCGCCACGAGTCCTGATAACCCGGAAGCGAATCTCGGTGCAGGGTTGGCGGTTTATGCGACTGGCGACAAGGCCAAGTTCCAGGAAGCGGCCAATTACCTCCAGCGGTTTGTGGAAGTCGCGCCCGATACAAACCCGATGAAGGACGACGCCAAACAGATCCTTGCGGCGCTGAAGGAGAGCGAGAACGTAACCCCGGAGAAGACCGGACGGCCCGCACGCAAGCGCCCATAACATTTCAGCCGCAGATAAACGCCGAATGACGCAGCTCAGCAATTCTGATCTGCGTCATTCGGCGTTTTATCTGCGGCCACTTTTCGTGAATTTCCCTACCATTTTCGCTGGAAATCCTACCTTGACACTCTAAGTGTTAAACCTGTACTATGACTGCACAACGATGTTAGCGCCATCGTTGTATTGAGAAAATCGGTCATGCCTCGCGCCACATCGGCGCCTCAATCCACCACCCAGTAGTCGGCGATCTAGCACTCCCGAGCTTTAGAGTCACAAATGTCAGCGAAACTAGGCGAAATACTGGTTCGTGAAAATCTTATTAGCCCGCAACACCTGAGAGAGGCACTCGACTACCAACGCGAACATGGTGGTCGTCTCGGCTTTAATCTCGTGAAGCTTGGCCTTATTAGTGACGACATGATCACCGCCGTGTTGTCGCGACAGTACGGCATTCCTTCCGTCAATCTAGATCTCTTCAACATCGATCCCAACGTCCTCAGTCTCATCCCTCAGGAGGTCGCGCAAAAACACTCCGTGTTGCCCCTCTCACGCGTTGGCGCAACGCTCACCCTCGCGATGGTCGACCCGACCAACGTCTTCGCCATGGACGACGTCAAGTTCATGACCGGACTGAACGTCGAACCGGTCGTCGTCGCCGAAGGCAGTGTGCAACAGGCAATCTCGAAATATTATGGCAGCTCCCGCGAGATCGAGCTCGCAATTCCAAAAGAAGAGCTCGTCAAAGAGAACGGTAACAAGAGCTCGAATGGCTCAGGCGCGATTACGAAAGACGACCTCGTCTCCCTCGACAGCATCGACTTCGACCATGGACATACCGAAGACGTCGAAGTAGTTGAAGACAACGAGGAGATCGATCTCTCCACGCTCTCGCGCATGAGCGAAGACGCGCCTGTCGTGCGTCTCGTCAACGTGCTGCTCGTCGACTCCCTGCGCCGCGGCGCGTCTGACATACACGTCGAACCCTACGAGAAAGAGATGCGCATCAGGTTCCGCATCGACGGCGTGCTCTACGACGTGATGCACCCGCCTCTGAAACTCCGCGATGCGTTGATCTCGCGCATCAAGATCATGTCCAAGCTCGACATCTCCGAAAAGCGTCTCCCCCAGGATGGCCGCATCAAGATCAAAGTGAAAGTCGACTCACGTTCGCGCGAGCTCGACTTTCGCGTCTCGACTCTCCCCACTCTGTTTGGCGAAAAAGTCGTGCTCCGCTTGTTAGACAAACAGAACCTCATGCTCGACATGACCAAGCTCGGTTTTGAGCCGGAATCGCTCGTCAAGTTCAAGCGAAACATTTCCAAGCCGTACGGAATGGTGCTGGTAACTGGTCCAACGGGAAGCGGTAAGACAAACACGCTCTACTCCGCGCTCCAGTCGTTGAACACAGTCGACACAAACATCATGACCGCGGAAGACCCGGTTGAGTTCAACCTGCCGGGTATCAACCAGGTGCAGATGAAGGAGCAGATCGGTTTGAACTTCGCCGCCGCTCTTCGTTCTTTCCTGCGCCAGGATCCGAACATCGTTCTGGTCGGCGAAATCCGCGACTTCGAAACGGCTGAGATCGCCATCAAAGCCGCACTCACTGGTCACCTCGTACTCTCTACCCTCCATACCAACGATGCTCCCTCAACTATTTCCCGCCTTATGAACATGGGCATCGAACCTTTTCTTGTCGCCACCAGCGTAAACCTCATCCAGGCACAACGACTGATTCGCCGCATCTGCAAGGATTGCAAACAGGAACATCAAACCCCAGTCGAAGCGCTAATCGAAGTGGGGTTCTCAACCGAGGAAGCCAAAACCTTGAAGACTTTCAAGGGCAAGGGATGTTTGACGTGCAATAACACGGGTTACAAGGGGCGAATCGGTCTTTACGAAGTGATGGAAATCACCGACGAGATTCGTGAGTTGATCCTCATCGGAGCTTCCGCACTTGAATTGAGAAAGAAGGCGATCGAAGACGGCATGATCACGTTGCGCGAATCGGGTCTGCACAAGATTCGTCTCGGCGTGACCTCGCCCGAAGAAGTTGTACGCGAAACGGTCGCCTAATTGAGGAGAACCGAAGATGCTAAGAATAACTGCAATCTCACTGATCCTGGTGCTGTCTGTGAGCATCATGTTGCCGTTCGCACAGGAAGCACACGGCGTGAGGCAAACCACGGAAATCGGACAACGCCGGCATCATCGCTATCGTTCACGCGCCTGGTGGCGACGCTACCGCGCGCGCTTGCGACAGAGACGTATAGCGGCGGAGTTTGCCGCGCATCGCAATAAGCAACTGTCACTGCCGCAAAACATGTCAGTCAGCGATCTATCCGGCTTGGCACAACCGGCATTGCCGTCGATGCCTGCAAACGCGACGTCAGTAACGACGACGACACTGCCGCCGCCAGTGATGACGGCGAGTGTTCCGGCTACCTCGAATGGCGCTACGCGACCGAGAGTTGTTAACGCGGCGCATTCCACGTTCAAGACTGAGGCGGCTCCAACAGTGCCTGGCTCGATGAATCTCGCGGTGGTGGCGATGAGTCGACCGAATCCGGCGTTTCTGACTTCACGCGAAGAGAAGAAGATGCTGGGTGGAGTGGCTGTTGGCGACCTGCGCCGCATGGTCATCGACAAGATGGTTTCGTCAGGCGGCTGGGTCGTTAACGACTTCGTTCGCGAAGTAAATGGTCATCGCATTTTTGTGGTCACAGGGCGCACTCCGAAGGACGCTCTGACACCGGAGAAGACGTGGACGTTTTACTTCACGGAAGCCGGCGGCCGCATTTACGGGCTGACCACTGATTCACCAGTTGAGTTTGCGGATCGGATGACGAATGAAGCCGAGCGCTTCATCGAATCCCTCCGCGCCAAAGCTGGAGCGAATCAATAACCAATCGATATTTCTCGCAAAGGCGCAAAGACAGCAAAGAATTTTCTTTTGCGCCTTTCCACTCTTTGCGTCTTTGCGTGAAAAGGAGAACCGACCTCGATGCGACTGAATGAATCTGTCCCGCAGATCTCGCTTTCCGAACTGCTGCGCAAGCTTTCCGAGCTTGGCGGTTCGGACCTTCACATTACCACCGGCTCGCCCCCGCAAGTCAGAGTCGACGGACATCTTCGTCCCCTCGAATCGTATCGCGTGCTGACGTCCGCAGATACCAAGCAGCTCGCCTACTCGGTATTGACTGACGCTCAGAAGCATCGTTTTGAAGAGAACCTGGAGCTGGACTTTTCATTCGGCGTCAAAGGCCTATCTCGTTTCCGCGCCAACTTGTTCAACCAGCGCGGCGCGGTCGGCGCAGTCTTTCGCGCCATTCCCTACGAGATCAAAGCCTTCGAAGAGCTCGGTCTGCCCGCCGTCGTCAAACAGCTCTGCGAAAAACCACGCGGCCTGATTCTCGTAACCGGCCCAACCGGCTCGGGAAAATCGACGACGCTCGCCGCCATGATCGATAAGATCAATCGCGATCGTCACGAGCACATACTCACGATCGAAGATCCGATCGAGTTTCTCCACAACCACAAAGGCTGTTTGATCAATCAACGCGAGGTCAACGCCGACACGCACGGCTTCGCGGCAGCGCTTCGTACGGCGTTACGCCAGGACCCTGACGTCGTTCTCGTCGGCGAAATGCGCGACCTCGAAACGATCGAGTCAGCGCTGCGTATCGCTGAAACCGGACACCTTACGCTCGCCACGTTGCACACAAACTCCGCGGCTTCAACCATCAACCGTATCATCGACGTCTTCCCTTCCGATCAGCAGGCGCAGATTCGCGCGCAGCTTTCGCTCGTGCTCGAAGGAATTCTTTGCCAGGCGCTGCTACCACGCATCGAGGGCAGCGGCCGCGCGATGGCGCTCGAGATCCTTGTTCCCAACGGCGCGATACGAAACCTGATCCGCGAAGACAAGGTGCACCAGATCTATTCCATGATGCAGACCGGCCAGGACAAATACGGGATGCAGACCTTCAACCAGGCACTGGCGACGCTCTATCATAAACGCCAGATCTCCCTGGACACCGCTCTGCAACGCTCGTCGAACGTCGACGAGTTGCGCGAGTTGATCGATCGCGGTTCCGGAGTAAATGCCGCCAACACGACGAAACCGCACGCGAGTCCTTATGCTCAGCCCCGCCCGATTGGCGTCAGGCCGAACGTAAGATAAGCCACTTTCGGAGCTTACCGTCATGCCTACGTATGTTTTCAAAGGCCGCAACAAACTGAACGAGATCGTCGTCGGCGAACGCGTCGCGGACAATCGCGAAGCGCTGCGTCAGATCCTGCGTCGCGAGCAAGTCACGCTGACTTCGGTTAAAGAGAAGGGTCGCGAGATCGGCATTCCCAAGATCGGCGGTCGCAAGAAAGTTAAGTCGAAAGACTTGTCAATCTTTACGCGCCAGTTCTCGGTGATGATCGACGCGGGTTTGCCGCTGGTCCAGTGTCTCGAGATCCTGGCCCATCAACAGGAGAATAAGTACTTCCAACAAATCCTGCTCCAGGTGCGGCAGGACGTTGAAGAAGGCTCAACGCTCGCGGCGGCGATGGGCCGCCACCCGCGCGTGTTCGATCAGCTTTACTCGAACATGGTCGAGGCTGGTGAGACGGGTGGTATTCTCGACATCATTCTGCAACGACTCTCGACGTTCATCGAAAAGATCGTCAAGCTAAAGCGCGACATCGTCTCCGCGATGATCTATCCGGCGGCGGTGATCCTGCTGGCCATCGTTGCTGTCGCGGTGATCATGGTGGTGGTTATCCCGCAGTTTCAGAACATCTTTCTCGGTCTTCTTGGACCAGGCGAACAGTTGCCGTTACCGACGCGCATTGTTGTCGGGATAAGTAGCTTTCTCGCCGGCTGGGGTGGATTGATCATACTTGCCTCGGTGATCGGCAGTGTTGTGGCAATCAAGTTCTATTACAGAACACCTGGCGGTAGAAAGAACATCGATCGATTGTTGCTCAAGGTTCCGATCATGGGCGATATCTTTAGGAAGATTGGAGTCGCAAGATTCTCGCGAACTCTTTCGACGCTGCTGTCTTCGGGTGTGCCGATCTTGCAGTCGCTGGATATCACTGCGAAGACGTCCGGCAATGTGATCATCGAAGAGGCGATCACGAAAGTGCGGTCCGGCGTCGAGCGTGGTGAGAGTTTCGTCGATCCGTTGAAAGCCACGGAAGTGTTTCCACACATGGTGGCGCAGATGGTCGGCATCGGTGAACAGACCGGCGCCCTCGACGCGATGCTCGGCAAGATCGCCGACTTCTACGAAGCCGAAGTCGACTCCGCCATCGCCAACCTTCTGACGCTCCTCGAACCGCTCCTAATTGGCTTCCTGGGCGTCACCATCGGCTCCATCGTCATCGCCATGTACCTGCCGTTATTCACCCTCATCGGCAAACTTTCGCAGTCGCATTAAAGCCCTGAACAAGGGGCACGAAAGGCACAGAACAATTTAGTTTTGTGCCTTTTGTGTCCCTTTGTGGCATGTACACTTTTCCATTGCTATAATCCTCTCACCCCTGCGCCCCCCTACAGCACTCTCCTTCGAACTCGTACGAAGATTTCGCAGTTCTATGTCCAGGAAACGTTCGGAAGGCAAGCCTCGCAGTAGCGCTTCGACAAAAAGTGAATTTGAAAACCTCCGCAGTGCCGAACTGGCGCCATACTGGCTCTCCGCAATTATCGAATCAGCCGATGATGCCGTAATTAGCAAGACTCTCGATGGCATCATTACGAGCTGGAACTACGGTGCACAACGAATTTTCGGCTACACCGCCGACGAAGTAATCGGAAAGCCCGTCACGATTCTCATTCCCGCGAACCACGAGGATGAAGAACCTAGAATCCTGGCGCGGCTCAGAGCCGGCGAGCGTATCGAGCACTACGAAACCATCCGCGTGCGAAAGGATGGCCAGCACATCTATATTTCGCTGACTGTTTCTCCAATCAGAGGTCCGAACGGGCAAATCGTCGGCGCCTCCAAGATCGCGCGTGATATCACCGAACAAAAACTGGCCCGCAAGGCGCTCGACGATGCTCTGGCACGTCTGAAACTCGCGCTCGACGCGGCGCGGCTCGGCGACTGGTCCTGGGACGTAGAAACAGGCTTCGTCAACATGTCTGAAACTGCCGCGAACATCTTCGGTATTCCTCCCGGTCCACAGATGACCTGGGACGCCATGAGCGAACTGTTGCACGAAGACGATCGCCACCTGGCGAGAGTCGCCGTCGACGAGGCACTCGCTAATCACACTGATTACGACGTCGAGTATCGCGTGCCGCGCGATGGCAAGTCGGAAGTTTGGGTTTCGTCGAAAGGTCGTGGAATTTATGCCGATGATGGAACGATTATAGGAATGTTGGGTTTCGTGCAGGACATCTCAACGCGCAAGTCGAACGAGGAAACCTTGCGCGAGCAGGCTGAAGCGCTGCGCATGCTCAACGAGAGGAGCACTCGTCTCTACGAAGCAGCGACCAAAGCGCGCGCCGAGGCAGAGAAAGCAGCCGCGGAGAATGAGCGTCTTTACCGGCAGGCGGAAGAGTCGAGCCGTCTCAAAGAGGAGTTCCTTGCTACGATCTCTCACGAACTCAGAACTCCGCTGAGCGCAATTCTCGGCTGGGCCAGAATGTTGCGCCTCGGCCAACTGTCACCCGAGAACTCCGCCAAAGCGCTCGATACGATCGAGCGTAACGCTCGCGCTCAGGCGCAACTGGTCGACGACCTGCTCGACGTTTCGCGAATCATTACCGGCAAGTTGCGCATGGATGTGCGCCCGTCGGATCCAAATTCATTTATCGATGCGGCGGTCGAAGCCGTGAAGCCCGCTGCCGAAGCGAAAGGCGTGCGCGTCCAGAAAGTTGTCGATACTGGTCCCATTTCGATTCCCGGCGATCCGGTGCGACTGCAGCAGGTGGTTTGGAACCTGCTCTCGAACGCGATTAAGTTTACGCCGCGCGGTGGCCGTGTTCAGATTCGTTCGGAACGAGTTAATTCACATCTCGAGATCGTCGTCAGCGATACGGGCCAGGGGATCTCGAGTGACTTTCTCCCGCACGTTTTCGATCGTTTTCGACAGGCAGATCAGAAAACCAGCCGGCAACATGGTGGCATGGGCCTGGGCCTGGCAATCGTCCGGCACCTGGTTGAGATGCACGGCGGTACGGTTAGCGCGAGCAGTGATGGCGAGGGCAAGGGCGCAACCTTCACGGTACAACTGCCCATCGCGCCGGTCTATCAAGTCGACTCGTCTGGCAGTCGAGTACATCCTGGCGCCAGGGATCTGTTGCCGCCGAACGATGTTACCGATCGTTTAGATAATCTGAGGATCCTGGTAGTGGACGACGAGGCAGACACGCGTGAGTTGTTGAAACAGGGACTCGAATACTGCGGCGCGACGGTTAGTGTTGCCGGATCCGCCGCGGAAGCGGTTGAAGCGATAACGGCAAAGACTCCCGACATCCTGATCAGTGATATCGGAATGCCGGGCGTTGATGGTTACGACTTGATCCGCCAGATCCGTCGTCTACCGGCTGCAAAAGGCGGCCGGGTGCCGGCAATCGCTCTGACTGCCTACACACGCACCGAAGATCGTCTCCAAGCCCTGCGCGCCGGCTACGACATGCACGTACCAAAGCCGGTTGAATTAGCCGAGCTCGTCGCGGTCGCCGTAAGCGTCGTGCGCAGGGGCAACTGATCAAAACTCGAGCTTCTTGTTTTCACCACCGTCTGCTTCTTTGCCCGTCACCAGCGACGAAAGAAAGTTCAGGGCGTAACCGATGGTGCTTGAGGGGCTGTCCCAGTATTCAGCCTTTTCGAGATTGACGCGCAGCAAGGCGATCTCCGGATCGTCCTTGCCTTCCGGAAACCACATCTTAAACTCCGGTTTCCACAACTCCTCGATCTTATCGCGATCGCGCACGAGCTGGGCCTTACCGCTGATCGAGACGTAATGCTGATTCTCCGGGTCGGCAAAACTAACATTCACCTTCGGCAACTTCGCAATCTCACTCACCTTGTGTGAAGACGCGCCGGTGAAAAACCAAAGATCACCATCCGGATCCACCTCACCATTCACCGACATCGGTCGACTGTGCAGATCTCCCTCTTCATCAACAGTCGTCATCATGCAGAAGTCGATGTCCTTGATCATCTCTCGCAATTTTTGCAAATCGTTCTCTCGCATAATGGGAGTCTGGCGTGACAAAGTCACAGATCCGTGTCATCCGTGTAATCAGTGGCTAAAAATCGATACGGTTCTTCATCACGATGCCGAATTGATCGCGCAGGGTGTGGTCGAAGGAGTCGCGGTCCACGAGTGGGTGCTCGGTGCGTTGCTCGGTTGAGGTGGTGATCAGGCGCAGGCCGGTGAGCGTGACGCGGCCGCCTCCGGTGGCAATGGAACAGAGTGGGGCTTTGGTGAAGTGGGATTCGGGAGACGTCTGGTGGAAGCGGCACATTCGATATTCATTTTTTCGTGTACCTCCTGTATTTCATCACGCCTCACAAACGAAGCCAAATAGGCATGCTTTGACAATCTAGGCATGTGTCTCTATGATGCCTACCTTTTCTAGGTATCGACCATTTTTTGAGGAGAAGTGACGTGGCAAAAGACAAGGCCGATCTGCTGCAAGGAACGCTCGACATGCTGATCCTCAAGGCGCTCTCGCTCGGAGAGTTGCACGGCTACGGAATTATTCAACGCATCCGCCAACTGTCTGACGAAATGCTCAACGTCGAGCAGGGATCGTTGTATCCGGCGCTCTATCGTATCGAACAGAAAGGCTGGGTCTCGGCGCGCTGGGACGTGCATGACACTGGTCGTGAGGCGAAGTTTTACAAGTTGACGCGCGTGGGTCGCAAGCAACTGGAGACACAGGAAGCGAGCTGGGATCGACTCGTGCTCGCGATCGCGAAAGTCAGGCAAGCTACATAAAGGATTTTTGAAATGAACTGGTTCAACATACTTCGAGATCGCATTCGCGCTTTGCGGCAGCGTGAGACAGTTATCAACGACATCGACCGCGAAATGCGTTCGCATGTCGAGTTGCAGGTCGAAGCAAACATCAGGGCGGGGATGTCGCCTGCCGAAGCACGCGCCGAAGCGATGCGTAGTTTTGGAAACGTGAACAAGGCTGTCGACGCCGCTTACGACGTCAAAGGCGGCGGATTGTTGGAATCGCTCACGCAGGACATTCGCTACGGCGTGCGCATGCTCGTCAAGCACAAAGCATTCACCGGCGTCGCCGTGCTCACGCTCGCCCTCGGCATCGGCGCCAATACCGCAATCTTCTCCGTCGTCAACGAACTGCTGCTGCGGCCACTTCCGTATCGCGACGCTGAACGAATCGTGATGTTGTGGGAAGTGACACCCACCGGCCGGCATCAGAACACGACGTCACGCGCCAACTTCCGCGCCTGGCGTGCGCAGAACACCAGCTACGAAAACATCTCAGCCTTCACGGACCAGCGTTTCAATCTCACCGGCAACGGCGAACCCGAAGAGCTCTCGGTGCAAATGGCAACGCCGGAGCTCTTCAAAGTCTTAGGCGTCGATCCACTTATCGGTCGAACGTTCCTGCAGGACGATGACGGCAAGGCTCCCGTGGCAGTGCTCAGCTACGGGCTCTGGCAACGTCGTTTTGGCGCACAAGCGAGTGTGATTGGCCAGCCGATAACACTCAGCGGCGTTCAGTTCACAGTGATCGGCGTGATGCCGGCAAACTTTCAATTCCACATCAAACAACGATCCGGCACCGGCCGCCCTGCTGAGCTTTGGACCATCCTGCCAATGCCGAATGGACAAGGTGCGAACGAGCGTGGCCGCTTTCTTTCGGTCGTCGGTAGGCTGAAAGACGGCGTGACGGTGGACCATGCGGCCGCCGAGTTGCGCACAATCGAAGCGCGACTCTCTGACGAAGTGCCGCAGTTCAACAAAAACTACAGCGCGGAAGTGCTGCCGTTGCGCGAACAATTCTTCGGCAACGTGCGGCGCCCGCTGTGGCTGATGCTCGGCGCCGTCGGTTTCGTATTGCTGATCGCGTGTGCCAACGTCGCAAACCTTTTGCTCTCGCTCGCGACGTCGCGCGAGAAGGAGATCGCGGTGCGCGCGGCGCTCGGCGCGCGTCGTATTCGAATCGTCAGGCAGTTACTGACGGAAAGTCTTCTGCTTGCACTACTCGGCAGCGCTCTCGGCCTCGGGTTCGCGTGGCTCGGGATCAAGGCGCTGCTGCTGATCAGTCCGAAGGATCTGGTGAGCTTTCAAAGCGTCAGCATCAACACGACCGTGCTGTTGTGGACACTCGGCGTGTCGATCCTGACCGGAATCATTTTTGGACTCGCGCCCGCGCTGCACATCTCGCGGCTCAACCTGAACGACTCGCTCAAAGATGGTGGTAAATCAGAATCGGGCCAGGCGAGCGGCAGTCGTCGTCTCCGCAGCGCGCTCGTCGTTTCTGAAATCGCGCTCGCGGTCGTCCTGCTGGCGAGCGCCGGTTTGCTGATCAGAAGCTTCATACGTTTGCAGCAGGTGGACCGCGGCTTCAACACAGACAACGTTCTCACGATGGTGGTCCGTTTACCGGACGCGAAGTATCCCGAGGATCCCCAAGTCGTCGCTTTCTTCAACCAGGCACTCGAGAAAGTCCGGCAGTTGCCGTCAGTCCGCTCGGCCGGAATGATCAACTACCTGCCGTTATATGGCGGCCTGGGCTCAAACACTGGCTTCAAGATTCTGGGGCAGCCCGAACCACCTCCGGGACAAGTACCTGGAACAGACGTGCGAGTGGTCGACTCAGAATATTTCTCAGCGATGGGTATCCCGCTGCTGCGCGGCCGAAACTTCACCGCCGACGAGCTCAGGGAACCGCGGCAGAAAATCCTGATCAATGATGCACTCGCGCGCGCGTACTTCGGTTCGGAAGATCCGATTGGCCAACGTCTCGACGTCATGATGTTTGCAAAACCAACGCCCGCGGAGATCATCGGCGTCGTCGGCAACGTGAGATACGACAGTCTCGTGGACGAATCACCACCGGCGGTCTATTTCCCACATCCCGATCTCGCTTATTCATTCATGACGCTCGTGGTTCGCACTGACGGCGACCCGGCCGCAATCGCTCCAGCAATCCAACGTGAGATTCGCACGCTCGATCCGAACCAACCGGTGTCGGACGTGCGCACGATGAACCAGGTGATGGCTGAATGGGTGAGCCGTTCACGCTTCAACACCTTGCTACTCGGACTGTTCGCGGGACTCGCGACACTGCTCTCAGCAGTCGGAATTTTCGGCGTGATGAACTATTCAGTGGCTCTGCGAACGCGCGAGCTCGGACTGCGACTCGCAGTCGGCGCGCAGCCGCGACAGGTGTTGCTGCTCGTTTTGAAACAGGGCTTGCTGTTGACGATCGTCGGCGTGGTCCTGGGACTGGCGGCAGCGTTCGCATTGACGCGTCTCTTGTCCGGATTGTTGTTTGGCATAGGGACAGTTGACGTGACGACGTTTGCGACGATCTCGCTGCTGCTGGTCGTCGTTTCGCTGCTCGCGTGTTATCTGCCGGCGCGACGCGCGATGCGGATCGATCCACTGAAAGCTTTGAGATACGAGTAAATTCAGCCACTGATTACACGGAGATCTGTGCTACGCTTCTGCCCCGATGGAAGCTACTGGCGAGTCGGGCCGAAACGCAGGGTCGAAGCTTGGCTGGTTAATCGCGGGAAGGTTGGTCACAGCTCTCCTGCTGAGCGTCGTCGGAACGCTTTGGGCCAGCACGGGCGAAGCGTCACAATCGATCAATAAAAGTCTCGGTCTGCTGACGATCGTCGCTTGCCTCACAATTCTCTACGCCCTCATTTTTCGGCTTTCAAAAAACATCCTTCCGCAAGCACGCTTTCAGCTCGCTGTAGACGTTCTCCTCGTCACATGGCTGGTCTGGCACTCCAACGTTATTCAGTCGCCTTACATCGCCCTCTACATCCTGATCATCGCGATCTCGAGCTTGTTCCTGGGCCCACGCGAAGCGGTCGTCACGTCTGTCGGGTGCGCGGTCGCGTTCACCGCCTGCTCGCTCCAGATCACCGGCATCATCGGACAGACCGATCCGACGAGACTGATGGGCGGATCGCTATCGCAAACGATCCAATGGATAGGACTGTTTGATATAGCGTTCTTAGTTGTCGGCCTGCTTTCCGCGCGTCTCGCCGAACGACAGTCACGATCAGACGTGCGTCTGGCTGCGGCAACACAGTCGCTGGCCAACCTGCGCGCACTGCACGAACGTATCGTGGCGTCGATCCGCTCCGGCCTTGTCACCACCGATCTGGACGGACGCATCTTCACCTTCAACGTCGCTGCCGAAGAGATCACCGGTTACCAGGAAGAGACGATTCGCGGCAAGGATGCCTCAATCTTTTTCGGCGAGCTGAAGGAGCACATCTCGGAGACAGTGCGCGCTCTGGAAAACGGCGAGAGGAGCCCGCGATTTGAAGCGAACTGTTTGACTTCAGAAGGCATGCGTCTGCGACTCGGTTACAGCATCTCGCCATTGTCGACCGAGGCGGGCGTGACTACCGGCATGGTGATCACGTTTCAGGATCTGACGCAGGTGCGCAGCCTCGAAGAGACTTCGCGGCGCCAGGATCGTCTCGCCGCGATCGGTCGGATGGCAGCTTCAATTGCTCACGAGATTCGCAACCCGCTCGCCGCGATGCGTGGCTCGATCCAGATGCTGCGTTCGGAGATGAACAGCGATCCTTCACAAACCGAGTTGATGGAGATCATCCTGCGCGAGTCAGACCGGCTGAACCGGATCATCACCGACTTTCTTAGTTACGCGCGGCCGCGTTCGCTCACACCGGCGCGCGTGGACGTCGGCGATCTCCTGCACCAAACGTTTTCGCTGATGCGGCACAGCCCGGAAATCGGCGCGAACCAGAGCATCGTCGAGGAGTTGCCGGCTGAGCCGATCTTCGCTGAGGCGGACGAAGGGCAGTTAAAACAAGTCTTCTGGAATCTCGCACGCAACGCGCTTCAGGCGACGCCGCAGGGCGGAACGTTGCGCGCAACCCTCGCAAAGAATTCCGACAACCGTCTGCGCATCGCTTTCGCGGACACGGGACGCGGCATGTCGCCCGAGCAGGTCGATCGCCTCTTCGAGCCTTTCTCTTCGACGACGGGCGGAACGGGCCTGGGGCTGTCAATTGTTTATCAAATCATTCGCGATCATGGTGGTACAATCAACGTCCGCAGTCTCGTAGGACAGGGCACCACAATAACCATTGAACTACCGGTGGCGAATTAACTATGGCTAACCTGCTGATTGTTGACGACGAACTCGGAATGCGGCAGTTCCTGACGCATTTATTGCAGCGCGAAGGGCACGTGGTGCGCGTCGCGGAAAATGGCCACGTTGCATTGGCACAACTGCAGCAACAAGCGCCGGATCTGATCATCTCCGACATCAGAATGCCGGACATGAGCGGCGTCGATCTGCTGCGCGCCGCGAAGGAGATGCTTCCCGATGTCGAAATGATCATGATGACGGCGTTCGCGAATGTCGACACTGCTCGCGAAGCGTTTCTGCTCGGCGCCTACGACTTCGTGCAAAAGCCGTTCGACAACGATCTGCTCAAGGAGACAGTCACACGCGCGCTCGAAAAGATCTCGCTCGTTAAAGAAAAGGAAGCGCTGCTCGAAGAGAACAAGGCCCTGATCCAGGGACAACGCACGCGCGGCAAGCTCGGCAACATCATCGGGCGCAGTAAGCGCATGAACGATCTTTTCCAGATGATCGAAACTGTCTCGCAAGTCCCGTCGACCGTTCTGGTCACCGGCGAATCCGGAACGGGAAAAGAGCTCGTGGCGCGCGCGATACACGATCTCAGCCCGCGCGCCGAGAAACCTTTCGTCTCGGTAAACTGCGGTGCGTTTACAGAAACACTGCTCGAATCAGAGTTGTTTGGTTACGTGAAAGGCTCCTTCACCGGCGCCAACGCGAATCGGAAAGGGCTCTTCGAGGCAGCAAACAGCGGCACTATTTTCCTGGATGAGATCGGTGAGATGTCGCCGGCGATGCAGGTAAAACTCCTGCGCGTGTTGCAGGAACGCAAGGTGAGACCGGTCGGCGCGACGGACGAGACTATCGTCGATACGAGAGTGATTGCGGCCACCAATCGCGACCTCGCGAGCATGGTGTCTAACGGGACTTTTCGCGAAGATCTCTACTACCGCATCTCCGTCATTCCAATCGAGCTGCCGCCCTTGCGCGAGCGCGCTGAAGACATCTCCGAGCTTGCCAACCACTTCGTGCAGAAGTTCTGCGCGCCTGCGGGCCGGTCGTTGACGATCAGCGAGAATGCGATGCAGTTGCTCGAGCGCTACTTATGGCCGGGCAATGTTCGTGAGCTTGAACACACGATCGAGAGAGCAGTCGCGCTCGAACGCACGAGCTCGATCGAACCGGAGCGCCTGCCGGAGAAGATCTCGAATTACAATCCCTATCGAGTCGCGGAAGCGATGGAGTTTCCCGAAGAAGGCATCAACCTCACTGCGCATCTCGATCAGCTCGAAAAAACCTACGTTCTCGAAGCCCTGCGTCGCACCGCGGGCAATCAGACAAACGCCGCCGAGCTTTTGCATCTCTCGGTTCGCTCGCTGCGTCACCTCCTCGACAAACACGGCGCGCGCGGCCTGACGGCCCAAATGCGCGACGAACGCCGTGGTCCTGACTCCGCTCCACGCCGCCGCGCCACCGACCAGGGCCCCCGCCGCCGCGCCGAAGACACGGGCGAATTCGCAGCCGGCGCCGGCGACGGAAACTAAGTTCACGCAGAGGCGCAAAGCGGCCGCCAAGACGCAAAGAAGAAGGCACATGTGATTATTTGCGCCTTGGCGGACCTTTGCGCCTTGGCGTGAAATAGTGTTTTCACGTCACTGACGCAAAGCGTCATTCCTTCGCTGCCACAAATTGTCAGGCAATCATGGTCCTACTGGCCCACCCACCAAAATTTTGATCAAAAAAGATCGAAATTTCGAGTTTTCGGCCCAAAACCTCAATGGCATACAGGTTGTACTAGCACCAACCGACACATCGCGCTCTGCGCGGCTCACAAAGGGAACGAAAGCCGGTGGCGCGAGACTTTGACAACCCCCTAATCTTTTAAGGAGCAACAAATTAGCATGACTACCAAACGCCAAGAAGGCTTCTCGTTAATCGAACTACTCATCGTCGTCGCGATTATCGGTATCATCGCAGCGATCGCGATCCCTAACCTCCTCGCTTCACGCCGTGCCGCTAACGAAGGTTCGGCTCAGTCCTCACTGCGCACGATTCACAGCTCAGAGGCTGTGTATCAATCAACCGCCGGTGACGGCGCTTTCGGCACGCTGGCCCAGCTCCAGACTCAGAGCCTCGTTGATTCAGTATTGGGCGGCGGAACCAAGAGCGGTTACACCTTCCTTTGCCCGGCTGGAAACTTGACTGCAGGTCCGCCGGCCACCTTCTATGCAACCGCCAATCCTGCTGACGTCAACGTTGCTACACGCACCGGCAACCGCAGCTTCACCATCGCCGAGGACGGCATTCTTCGTGGTAAGGTCTCCGACACCCCGGCAGCCAACCACGCTGCTGCTATCGACTCCGCGACATGGCCTCCGCTGGGTAACTAATACCCAACGTAACTCAACTGTGCGGGGTGGGAGTCCTAACAACCCACCCCGTTTTCTTTAAGGAACTGAAAGAGGTCCGAAATGAGCCTCAAACGTCAACAAGGCTTCTCTTTAATAGAACTGCTGATCGTGGTTGCCATCATCGGCATCATCGCCTCGCTTGCGATTCCGAACCTGTTGGCTTCACGACGTGCGGCTAACGAAGGCTCAGCGCTCTCAGCCATGCGTTCAATACACAGCGCGCAGACCACCTACCTCAACACCGCGGGTGCCGGAAAGTACGGCAATCTTGGTAACCTGGGTACTGAAAGGTTGGTTGATGAGACCCTCGGTAGCGGAACAAAGAGCGGTTATACGATCTCTTGTCCGGACGGAAACCTCACTGACGGTCCCCCACCGACGTACTTCGCCACAGCAAATCCGGCCGATACAGGACTCGTCACTCGAACCGGCAATAGGAGTTTTGCGATAACGGAAGACGGGATAGTCCGCGGCAAAGTAGTTGATGTAGCCGCCGCTAACCACGCTGAAGCTATTGATTCAGCAACGTGGCCTCCGCTTAATTAGTACCTCTTATCAACGCAGTTCTCTCTGTACCCCCAAGATGCTTCACCCCGAAGGTATCAGGACACAAAACGCCGATTTTTGAGTAAACTCAAAAAGGCTTTTGTGTCTTGTGCCTTTTGTGGCTAATAAATCCTCGGAGCACCTGCCAGTGGACACGACCGTAGCAATCACACAATCGCATACTCGCGCCGAGACGAGGCAAGGTCCCTTCTGGCGCATAACCGCAATCGCACGAAACGCCTTTCGCGAAGCTGTTCGCGATCGCGTGCTTTACAACCTGGTATTTTTTGTTCTGCTGCTCACTGTTGCCGCGATCTTCATCGGCGAACTGTCCGGCGGCCAGGAACGCAAAGTGATCGTGGATTTGGGTCTGAGCGCGATGCTGCTGTTTGGCGTCTTTATCGCCATCTTCGTCGGCGTCGGACTCGTCTACAAGGAGATCGAGCGAAGGACGATCTACGCGGTCTTCTCAAAACCGGTTGGGCGTGGCGAGTTTCTCGTCGGGAAGTATCTCGGTCTGTGTCTCACGCTGCTGGTTAACGTGGTGGTGATGGGCGTGGGAGTTTCGCTCGCGCTGTTGTACGTGAAGCGCGGTTGGGATCCATTGATTCCGACGATCTGGCCGGCAGTGTTACTGATCTATATCGAGCTGATGCTTTTGACGGCGGTGGCGCTGCTCTTTTCGTCGTTCTCCTCGCCGGCACTTTCCGCTCTGTTGACGTTCTTCGTCTTTATCATTGGTCACTTCAGTGCCGACCTGAAGAGTCTAGCCGTCTCACTCGGAAGCGCAGGTGCGCGGTGGTTGTTTACTGGTTTGTACTACCTGCTGCCGAATCTCTCTAACTACAGTTTCATAACTCCCGCAGCTCACGGACGGACGCCCACAGCAGGATTTGTTTTAGCGAGTGCGTTGTACGCGTTTGTGTATATTGCCGTGATTCTCGCCGTCGCCACGCTCATCTTCAATCGTCGAAACTTCAAGTAAAGATGAACACCGGAGTGAAAAACGATCGCGTGAAGACTGTCAGCCTCGCCTTCGTGGTTGTGATTGGCATGGTCTGCGCGGTGCTCTTGCTTCGTTGGACCGACACGCTGCGGCCGCCTGCCGATCCGAATGCGATTGATGAGAGTCTTTATCTTAACGGCAAGACCGCGCGCCGGATTAGCCTGGGCTTCAATGGGTTGATGGCTGATTGGTACTGGATGCGATCGCTTCAGTATGTAGGCAAGAAGATCATTACCGCTCCTGAAGACGTTTCGATCGATAGTCTCGGACAGCTCAACCTGAAGCTACTCGCGCCCTTGTTGGATACAGCTACGACGCTCGATCCGGAGTTTATGGATCCTTACGAGTATGCCGCGATGGTGGTGCCCGCAGTCGACGTGCAACAAGCCATTCGCATCACGCAAAAAGGTATCGACGCCAATCCCAACGCGTGGAAGCTCTATCACCATCTCGGCTACATCTACTGGCAACAGCACGACTATCAAGCGGCGAGCGAGATGTACGGACGCGGCGCACAGATTCCCGGCGCGCCTGCGTGGATGGAGGCGATGAAGGCGAAGATGGTGGGTGATGGGGGCAGTCGCGCGACAGCGCGCGAGATTTATAAACGAATGTACGAACAGGCTGGTGAAGAGCAGGTGAAAGAAATGGCGCGGAAGCGTCTCTTGCAATTGGATTCATTTGACCAACGCGACGCTCTGCGAAAGTTGTTCGCGGCTTACAAGACGAAGACCGGCAAGTGTCCGGATTCGTGGCGCGAGATGGAGCCGGTCTTACGGTCGCTGCGCATACCGGTGGACCAGACAGGCGCGCCGCTGGATCCCTCGCGCACGGCTTACGTTTTGAAAGCTGGCGAGTGTGAAGCTGACCTGGATTGGCGAAACTCGGGAGTTCCATATAGATAATTATGCCTGTCATCGAAATCACAAATCTGACGAAAGATTACGAAGTGGGTTTCCTGCGCAAGCGCAAGGTACGCGCGCTCGATAGTTTGTCGCTGTCGATCGACAGTGGACAGATCTTCGGCTTCCTCGGCGCAAACGGCGCGGGCAAGACGACTACGCTCAAGCTGCTGATGCGTCTGATTTTTCCGACCGTCGGCAGCGCGCGTATTCTCGGTCATGACATTCAGGACGTGCAGATGCACCAGCGCATCGGCTACCTGCCCGAGAACCCTTACTTTTACGACTATCTTACGGCGCGTGAGTTTCTCGACTACTGCGCGCAGATCTTCGGCTTTCCGGCGGCGGTGCGAAAGAAGCGCGCCGCGGATCTGCTGGCGCGCGTGAAGCTTGATGAGAAGCGCTGGGACACGCAGCTGCGAAAGTTTTCAAAGGGAATGCTGCAGAGAGTTGGACTCGCCCAGTCGCTGGTCAACGATCCGGAGATCGTGTTTCTCGACGAGCCGATGAGCGGGCTCGATCCGGTTGGACGTCGTGAAGTGCGCGACTTGATTTCAGCACTGCGAGATGAAGGCAAGACGGTTTTCATGTGTTCGCACATACTTTCCGATATCGAGGTGCTGTGCGATCGCGTTGCGATTCTGAAGAAGGGACGTTTGGCCCAAGTCGGTTACCTGGATGAGCTGCGACGAAAAACGGAAGGTCCGAACCGGATGGAAGTCATGGCCACCGGCACTGACGCAGACGCATTGCGCAAACACCTTCCCGGCGCCGGCATCGCCCGAACTCCACGCGGGCTGCGCATCGAAATAGCTTCTGAAGATGAGATCGAGAAAGTGATTGCAGCCTTGCGGCAAGCTGGTGGGAAGGTTGTTTCTCTTCAGCCGGTGAAGCAGTCGCTGGAAGAATTGTTTCTGGATTAATCCTTAAACTTAAACGCCGTCACTTCCATCTTGATGTTTGCGCGGGCGTCGGTGTCTTTCATGCCGTCGAGCGTCACTGCGACGGGCATCGTTTTGTTTGGCGCGAGTTCGGGCTGGCGTGTTGGGATCACTACGACATTTCTCTCTTTAACTGGCTTGCCGTCGTAATCAACCACCGCTGCGCGTATTTCAAGCCCGGTAAGAGTCTTCCCGCTAAGATTGCGCACCGTCGTCTGCAAACTCATCACGATGTCGCCAAGCGCTCGCTTCGCTTCCGTAGCCTCCGGGTCATCGAGAAAGATCTTCGACTTATACTCTTCGAACTGTGGCGACCCGGCGCGAATAGCACCCTGCAATCCCGTGTCGACCGATGCGCCTCTACTGCTCATCCGCATCAACACGTAAAAAACGCCTGCAATCAAAACCGCCGCAACAACAGCCACGACAATAATGATGGTCCGATTCGATTCGTTCGCCTCGATCCGCTTATCCGGAGCAACCATAGTGGAAAGAATTGTAGACCGCGCCACCAAAGGCAGACAAGTTTAGCCGCCTACTTCTGGAGCAGTTGCCCGATCAATTGTTCGAGCTCGTTGAAGTCGATTGGCTTGGTGACGTAACTATTGCAGCCCGCCGCAATCGCTTCCGACTGAAAGTCAGATGTATCGTGCGCTGAAACCGCGATGATTGGAGTCGACTTGAAATCAGGAAGCTTGCGTATCAACCGCGTCGCGGCGAGCCCGTCGATCACCGGCAGACTAAGATCCATCAGAATCAGCTGCGGCGACTCCTCCTTGGCAAGCTTCACGGCTTCCTCGCCGTTCATCGCTTCGATTACGCGGTAGCCCGTCATCTCCAGCAGGCGCCGCATCATGAAGCGATTGTCTTCAGTGTCTTCGACCAGCAAGACTGTGGGTGTCTTAGCCTGCTTCGTCATCTTAAAACCCGATTCCGCCCTCAAATTCTGCCGCCCTCTCGCCCGCAAGTTATTGATTTTACTGTACGACTAGAATACGCGCGGCTTTTTTGTTAACATGCCGCATTGAAACGCAACACAAACGGAACCTGAGCCAGCGTATAATTCATACACTCGAACTGGCAATTAAAGGTCCCTCCCCCTGCGGCCCCTTTTAGAACTGAGAGAGATTTCACCTTGATGAAGACTGCTATGTCGAGGCCAGAAGAGGTTGAACGGCTCCAGGACCTCGGGCGAGCTTCAATGCAAATAGTTCACGACCTCAAGAACCAGCTTAATGGTCTCAAACTCTATGCCACGTTTCTGCGACGCCGCATCGAGAAGAGTGAGCGACCGGGCGATGAGCAGGAAACTATCGGAAAGCTCATCAATGGCCTGGATCGAGCCGCCGATGACTTGTCGACAATTGTCCGCTACGGCCAGCCAGTGGAACTGAAGAAACAGGCCGGAGTTGAAGTAGACAAGGTATTACGCGGCGCCTGTACTGGTTTCAATGAAGCGATAGTCATGGAGACGGGTTCCGATTCGATCCAGGGCTATTTTGACCACTTCAAGCTGGCTGACGCCTTCAAGTGGCTGTGTGCCGGAGCGATAAAGCACCGGCAGCAGAACGAGGAAGGCGCCGGTGAGATTACGGTCACCGCTAAACCCGAAGATTCCGGGCGAGTTTTAGTTGAATGGTCTGGTTTGCGCCAGTTGGACCACGATCCGTTTCGTTCATTTGCCGGCAGCGATGAGATCAAGCTGGCATTGGCCGCCAAAATCATCGAGGCCCACGGTGGGTCAGCAAAGTTTATAGACAGGAAGTTTGCGGTTGAGCTTCCGTTATCTGAAAGTTGAACTCTTAACTAACGAAGGGGAGTAAATCGACATGTCTCATGGCGTAGCGATTTCGAGAGAGGAGAAAAAGGTGGAGAACAAAGAAGTGCGGATTCTTGTGGTAGACGACGAACCAACGATGGCCGACTCTCTACGGCAGAATTTCGTCGAGGAAGGATACTCTGTCGACACTGCCGCAACCGGCGCGGCCGCCATCGAGTTGTTTGACCAGGGGGGACACCATCTCGCGATCTGCGACTTGCAACTACCCGACATGGACGGTTTGGAAGTGCTGCGTCACATGAAAGACGCGCGACCGACGACTGAAGTGATCGTCGTCACTGGATACGGGTCGGTACAAAAAGCCGTCGAAGCGACGAAGGCGGGCGCGTTCTATTTCGTCGAGAAGCCGTTTGACTTTGAAGAGTTACAGCCGCTGGTCGAGAAAGCTTTGGAGCGTCGTGAGCTGGTTGCGGAAACCGCGAACATGAGACGCCAACTCTCAACGCGCGCGGAGTACTTCAACATCATCGGATCGTCGAAACCGATGCAGATGATCTACGAGACGATCGAATCCGTAGCGAAGTCAGATGCAAACGTGCTGATCGTCGGCGAGTCCGGCACCGGCAAAGAGCTGATTGCCAACGCCATTCACTACCAGTCACTGCGCTCTAAAAAACCGTTCATCAAAGTAAACTGTGCCGCGCTTCCGAAGGAGCTGATCGAGTCGGAGTTGTTTGGTCACACGAAAGGCGCGTTCACCGGCGCACACGCCGACAAGGAAGGTCTGGTCCAACACGCGGCGGGTGGCTCACTGATGCTCGATGAAATCGCGGAGATGCCGATCGAGTTGCAGCCGAAGTTGTTGCGTGTGTTACAGGAGAGAAGTTATCGCAAGATCGGATCGGAAAAGACTTACGCCGTCGATTTCCGGCTGGTGTGCTCGACGAACCGGCCCCCGGCAGACGCGATTCGCGACGGTTTGCTGCGTGACGATCTCTTCTATCGCATCTCGACGATCACGATTCACGTCCCGCCTTTGCGCGAGCGTAGTGAAGACATCCAGCTTTTGACGGAACACTTCCTGCACATGTATGCGCAGAAGTATGAACGGCCCATCACCGGCGTTTCGCAGGCGGCTTATCAAAGACTGTTTGGTCACTCGTGGCCGGGCAACGTGCGTGAGCTGCAAAACGTGATCGAGCGCGCGGTGCTGCTCGCGAAAGACAAACAGATCGAGCCGATCGATCTGCCTTTCGATAACGGTACTTTGCCTGAAGGAACCTCATCGAACGTCACCTGGGACGTGCCGCCCAACATGACGCTCGAAGACATCGAGAGACTTGTAATCGAAAGAACGCTCCAACGAACCGGGGGGAATAAACAGGCCGCGGCAAACCTTCTGGGGATCTACCGCCCGCGGCTCTACAGCAAAATTCGGAAATATAATATAGACGTACCGTCCCTCGTCTCGGCATAATCTGCCTGGGTCAACTGTAGGGGTGGCCCGCCGTGGCCGCCCCAGCGTTGAATCGCAGACTGGGGCGGCCACGGAGGGCCACCCCTACTAACATCCCCCTGATGACACTTTCCCCCACTACTAGCCGCTTGCGTGGCATTGACGCGCTTCGGGGAGCTGCCGCTCTGGGAGTAGTTTTCTATCACGCCGTCGAACAGGGCAAGCACGTTCCTGACAATGTCCTGCAGTATCCGGTTCGCCTCGTCCAGTTCGCGAGCTCGTTTGGCTACATCGGCGTTTTCCTGTTCTTCGTGATCTCCGGCTTCTGCATTCACCTGCAATGGGCCAGGTCCAAAGCCGCGGGAACCGAGCCCGACATTCGCTTTGGCCCATTCTGGAAACGAAGAATTCGCCGCCTCTATCCGCCTTACATCATCGCGCTACTCTTCTTTCTGCTGCTGACCGCCGCGACCACCGGCATCAACCTGTCGCACTTTTTCATTTACGACGTCGTCATGCACTTGCTGATGCTTCACAATCTCGATCCCGGCACGTGCTACACGATCAACGGCGTCTTCTGGACACTCGCAATCGAAGAACAACTCTACCTGGCTTATTTCCTGTTGCTCTTCATGCGCGTGCGCTGGGGCTGGGCTGTAACGATCGCCGTCTGTCTTTCAGCGCGGCTTGGATGGATGTTGCTGAGTCACATCGTTTGGACCAAAACGGGGTTCGGTATTCCCGTTCCCGAATCAGCGGCGGCGCACTGGTTCACGTGGGCGCTCGGTGCGATTGGTGTCGAGGTAATGTTTGGACTGGTTCGTCTGCGCGGCTGGTCACGCGATCTACGTCTCGCGACCGTGCTGATAGTCGCAGCCTCGGCGCTTTCGTCTTACTTACCCGTAATTTCAAAAGATACGTTGCTGCACAACTCGGGCTGGTTCCTGATTCATCCGCTGTGGGGACTCGGGTTCTTCATCGTCGTGAACCGGATGGTGCTGGCGGAAGACAGTTGGCTGCGACAGGCGCGGTTGCCTTCGCTGGTGTCAGTCTTCTCGACGCTCGGGGTCTTTTCGTATTCGATCTACCTGACGCACGAGCTCGTGATCATGCAGTCGTGGCGCTGGACACATCCCGGGTTGTTACAAGTAGCGAATGTGCTGCTGGTGGTGATTCCGGCGACGATAATATTCGCGTGGGTTTTCTTCTGGTTCTGTGAGAAACCGTTTATGGTGCGACGACGCGCACCGAAAGCGATGAAAGTATCCACAGATTACACAGATCTTTCTGCTGAATCTGCGTAATCTGTGGATTACGTTCTTATTTCCCTTCCGCGGCTTTCTTCAACTCTTCAATGTCGAGCTTCTTCATCGTCATGACTGCGCGCATTATTCTGTCCGTTGGGCGTCGTCACCCTGAAACAACTCGTCAAACAAAACAGCCGGCACGATCTGCCACGACAATCCATACTTGTCTTTGACCCAGCCACACTCGACCTTCTGACCACCTTCGGAAAGCTTTTCCCAGAAGTAGTCGATCTCCTCCTGAGTTTCACAGTTAACGACGAGCGATATCGCTTCCGTGAATTTGAAAGTTGGGCCACCATTGAGCGCCGCGAATCTCTGGCCATCAAGCTCAAAGTCTACGGTCATCACGGTGCCCTTCGGTCCCGCACCTGAGTCGCCATAGCGCGTCGTATTCAGGATGCTGGCGTTCTTAAAAATCGAACAATAGAACTGCGCCGCCTCTTCGGCGTTGTTGTCAAACCAGAGAAAGGTCGTGATCTTTTGCGGGGATGGCTGGATGCGGGTCGGATTCGTTGCTGACATGCGTTTACTCTCCTTTTTATTCGACAGCTTGACGAAATTTTTTTCGGAAAGTTTGTCGCCCCTCAGCCCTTACGCTAAACTGCCTGAGTTTTCGTCTTCACTGGGTCCAACGGAGGAATTTGCCCACGTGCGTTTCCTGAAACTGTCCGCACTCGTTTTTACACTCGTCTTTACAACCGCTTACGCAGCACAAGCTCAAGCACAACGGCCGAGTCGCAATCCAACAGCGCAAGCCCTCGCTTCGCCGGCACCAACGCCGGCCCCGTTGCCGCCGCCGACCGTCAAGATCGACGGCTATCGCGTTGCCGCGGCACGCATCATCGGCGCTGCACTTACCAGCGATCGTGCTTATGAGCGGCTCGCGTATCTTACAGACCATATCGGTAATCGTTTGAGCGGCTCGAAGAATCTCGAGCGGGCAATCCAGTGGGCCGTGACTGAGATGAAGCGTGACGATCTCGACAACGTGCGCGCAGAAAAAGTGATGGTCCCACACTGGGTGCGCGGCGAAGAGAGTCTCGAGCTGCTGTCGCCCGAGCCGAGAAAACTGCAAATGCTTGGACTGGGAAACAGCGTCGGCACTCCGGCTGAAGGTATTTCCGCGGAGGCTGTCGTGGTGCGCAATTTTGCTGAGCTCGATCGACTGGGCGAGCAAGTGCGCGGAAAGATCGTCGTTTATAACGTGCCGTATACAGGCTACGGTGCAACTGTCGTTTACCGATGGGAAGGCGCTTCGCGCGCTGCTCGCTATGGCGCTGTCGCAGCGCTCGTGCGCTCAATCACTCCGGTGAGTTTGCAAACGCCGCATACAGGCTCAATGGGCTACGATCCTAATCAACCGAAGATTCCGGTTGCGGCGGTTACGATCGAGGTAGCGGAGTTTTTGCAGCGCATGAACGATCGTGGCGAACGGCCGACGCTCAAGCTGAAGATGGAAGCGAAGTTTCTGCCTGACGCGGAATCGGCAAACGTGATCGCCGAAGTAAAAGGTACCGAGAAGCCTGATGAGATTGTTCTCATCAGCGGCCATTTTGATTCGTGGGACGTGGGCCAGGGCGCACACGACGACGGCGGCGGTTGCATCGTCACGTGGGAAGCGGCGCGGTTGTTGAAAGAGCTCGGGCTGCGTCCGCGACGGACTATTCGCGTAGTGCTCTACACGAACGAAGAAAACGGTTTGCGTGGCGGCAACGCTTATCGAGACGCACATCGCGCAGAGATTGCGAAACACATTCTTGCAATTGAATCGGATTCGGGTGTTTATCGACCGGAAGGCTTCGGCCTCGTTGCAACTGCTCCGGCGCAAGTGAGATCGAATCTTCAGGAGATCGCGAAACTGCTGTCGGGCATCGGCGCGGACGGTATTGCGGCGAACGGAGACGGCGCAGACATCGGACCAATCATGGGTGAAGGAGTCGTCGGCGCGAGTCTGGATGTGGACGGTTCACACTACTTCGACATCCACCACACCCAGGCCGACACGCTCGACAAAGTTAACCCCCGAGAGCTCGCACTCTGCGTCGCCACCATGGCCGTCATGGCCTACACAGTCGCCGACCTTCCAAATCCGTATTAGTCGAGTTGGTAGGTGGCGACGCTGGTGGGTGTTTCGAAACAACGAACTTTGTAGATCTGTACACGGTCGTCGCCAACACGTTTCGCCACCCGCTCTAGAACATACTTCGCAAGGTTCTCGGCTGATGGTTGCAGCTCGTCGAACGGTGACAGCTCGTTGATGTTGCGGTGGTCAAGGTATGTGACTACTTCATCCGCGGCCGCTTTCAATTCCACAAAATCGACCAGCAAGCCGATGTTGTCCAGCTCACGCCCACGCGCGTAGATCTCGATCTTGTAGTTGTGTCCGTGCAGGTTCTCACACTTCCCTTTGTAACCACGCAGTTGGTGCGCGCTCGAGAAGTGGCGCTCGATCATTACTTCAAATAGTCCCGGCATAATTAATCTGCGTACAGGATACTCGCAAGGTCATCAATCCGCGAAGTCACGCGGCAAGGCGGCAGACTCTGCAAAAACGTGCGCCCATAACCCTTCGTCCGCAATCGCGGATCGAGTATCGCCAGCACGCCGCGGTCAGTCGTGCTGCGGATCAAACGCCCGAGTCCCTGCTTCAGGGCGATGATCGCCTGCGGCACGCTATACTCGTAAAAACTCGAGCCACCACTGTCCTCGATCGATCTCTGTCGCGCCGCGACGATCGGATCGGTCGGCACTGCAAACGGCAGCTTGTCGATAATCACACACGACAACTGCTCCCCGCGCACGTCCACGCCCTGCCAGAAACTCGACGTCGCAAACAACACCGCATTCGGTGTCTCGCGAAACTGCCTCAACAACTGACCTTTCGACGCACTGCCCTGGATCAGGCACGGATAATCGATCTCAGCCCAAACGTTTTCATAGAGCGACTGCATGCCCGCTAGACTCGTCGACAAAACAAACGCGCGGCCCTCGGTTGCGTTAAGAATCCTGATCACTTCCGCCGTCGCAGCTCGCGTCCACTCACGGTCGCGCGGGTCGGGCATCTTCGCCGGCAGGTAGAGAATCGCCTGGCTCTCGTAGTCAAAACTCGAAGCGGCGATGAGATCGTCGGCCGTGTCCAATCCCAGTCGATCGCGAATGAAAGCGAAGTTGCCGCCGCTCGAGAGTGTCGCGGAAGTCAGAACAACAGTCGGCACTTCTTCAAACAACTTGTCCTGCAGCAGTCCCGCGACGTCGATTGGCGAAGCCCGCAGAAACACGCCGCGATTGCGTCGCTCGAGCCAGTAAACAAATTTCTTGTCGGTGCCGGTGACTATGAACTCGAGCTCAAATCGGATCTCGCGCAGGCGCCGCACCAGCGCCTCAACTTCAGGCGGCTTGTCCTGGAGCGCGTCGAGCGTCGTTTCTGTGCGCGCGATGGCGCCTTCGAGGGCGACGTAGAGCTCGCCTAAAGGTGTCGCCTGTAACTCGCCGTCGGAGTTTCTTCGCGCAAACGTTCCGGGGATTATGGGATAGCGACCTTCTTCGCCGCGCCCGTCGCGAAACCCCATCCAGAAGCTGTCAGCAAAACGCGACATGCGCGCAACGCTGTTTGTGAGCTCTCGATCGACTTCAGCATCTTCGATCGTCAGCATACCGATATCGCGCACGAGATCTTCGATCTGGTAGTTTGACACCTGTGCGCCAAAGTATTCAGACGCGACTTCTTCAACGAGGTGCGCTTCGTCAAGAATCACCGCTGTGTAGTCTGGAAGCACGGAGCCGTAGTTGCCGTTACGCAGACTCAGATCCGCGAAGAAGAGATGATGATTGACGACGACGATGTCGGCTTCCTGCGCGCGATTGCGCATGCGCGTGATGAAGCACGGATCAAAGTCGGGACACTTCTGGCCGAGACAGGATTCGGAGCGCGCATCGATGTGACGCCAGAAGGCGAGCGACTCCGGCAGATTAGCGAGTTCCGCGCGATCGCCGGTCTCGCTTTCTCGAGACCAGTGACAAACCTCTTCGAAGTAATCGACTTCGTCGAGTCCTTCGAGCACAGGCGCCGACTGCGCGCGCGCGAGCCGGTTGAGGCAAAGGTAATTGCTGCGACCTTTCATGTAGGTCGCGGAGAACGGCTTGGGAAGGATGCTATGGAGAAAGGGAATGTCTTTCTCCATCAACTGCTCCTGCAAATTCTTGGTGCCGGTGGAAACGATCACGCGCCCATTCCCACCGAGCGCAGCGGCAACCGCGGGAACGAGATAAGCGAGCGTCTTACCCGTGCCCGTCCCCGCCTCGACAATCAAATGCCTCTTCTCCTCAAACGCGCGCATCACCGCCCGCGCCATCTCAATCTGGCCCGGCCGGTGTTCATATTCAGGATGCGCCCTCGCAATCAGTCCATCCGGACCAAAAACTTCAAGCATAAATTCATTAGCCACGGATTTCACGGATGAACACAGATTAAATCCGTGTTTATCCGTGTAAATCTGTGGCCTTCAATCGCTTTGGATAGAGTGGGAATCGCGCCGTTAGATCCGCAACTTCACGCTTAACTTTATTCCTAACTTCTTCCGACTCGGGTGCGTGAATAACTTCCGCAATCAAGCGCCCGATCTCGCGCATCTCCGGTTCTTTCATGCCGCGGGTGGTGACGGCGGGGGTGCCGATGCGCAGGCCGGAGGCGACGAAGGGTTTGTTTTGATCGAAGGGAATCGTGTTTTTGTTGACGGTGATCAACGCGGCTTCGAGCGCTTTCTCGGCATCCTTGCCCGTGACGCCCTTGCCACCCAGCCAAACGTCGACGAGCATCAGGTGATTGTCAGTGCCGCCGGAGACGAGCCGCAGTCCCTGCTCCTGTAATTCACTCGCCAACGCTTTTGCATTCGCCAACACTTGCCGTTGGTATTCTTTGAAGTCTTCACGCAACGCCTCGCCGAATGCCACTGCCTTCGCTGCGATGATGTGTACGAGCGGACCACCCTGCACGCCGGGAAAGACCCTGCGATCGATCTCTTTCGCATGCTCCTCGCGGCAGAGGATCAAACCGCCACGTGGACCACGTAAAGTTTTGTGAGTCGTCGACGTGACGTAGTCAGCATGCGGCACCGGCGAAGGATGCAGTCCGGCGGCGATCGGTCCGGCGATGTGCGCGATGTCGGCAAACATGCGCGCGCCAACACTGCGCGCGATCTGCCCGATGCGTTCGAAGTCGATGATGCGCGAATAAGCAGAAGCACCGCAGACGAGCAGCTTCGGTCGATGTTCTTCCGCGAGCTTCTGTAGTTCGTCGTAATCGATCTGCTCTGTTTCTCTGGAAACGCCGTAGGCAGCGACCTTGTAACTGAGTCCCGAGAAATTCAGCGGATGGCCGTGAGTCAGGTGGCCACCGTCAGCAAGGCTCATCCCCAGGATCTGATCGCCATACTGCACCGCGGCGAGGTAGACAGACATGTTCGCCTGCGCGCCGCTGTGTGGCTGAACGTTCGCGTGCTCCGCCCCGAACAATTCTTTCAACCGATCGATCGCAGTCTGCTCGACGACGTCAGTCCACTCACACCCGCCGTAATAACGTTTACCCGGATACCCTTCGGCATACTTGTTGGTAAACACCGATCCCGCCGCTTCGAGCACCGCCTCGCTGACGAAGTTTTCAGAAGCGATGAGCTCGAGGCCATTAGCCTGGCGTGCCACTTCGTTATCGATGGCGCCGGCGATGATCGGATCGACTTCGGCGAGTGATGAGTTTCTGTTCATCTGCTTCTTTCCACCTCACTAATTTTCTCAACGCGCGCCGCATGACGGCCGCCTTCGAATTCGGTCGCAAACCAGGCACGCACGATCTTTGGTATATCGCCGGGCGGCGTCGTGCGAGCGCCAAGGGCGAGCACGTTCGCGTCGTTGTGTTGTCGCGCGAGACGTGCAGTCTCTTCCGACCACGCGACCGCAGCGCGCACGCCGGGAACCTTGTTGGCAGTGATCGCCATGCCAGTGCCTGAGCCACACACCAACACGCCCTGCTCGACGCGGCCGTGCGCAACCTGCTCCGCAACTTTGCGCGCATAGTCCGGATAGTCGACGGACTCTTCCGACACGGTGCCGAGATCGTCAAACTCAACGCCAAGATCCGTGAGCAGCTCTTTCAACCGTTCCTTCTCAGCGTAGCCGGCATGATCGCTCGCGAGTGCAATACGCATGTTTCGAACCTCGTTAGGTGGTATGTAAAGAAGAAGCGTGATGGTAACTCAGAGCACACACTGCTTCCAAATTTGCCTTAAGCGCGCTTGCTAAGCGAGAATGCCAGCTTATGCGCTGGTCACGATACTTTATCCCAACTCTCCGTGAAGATCCGGCTGACGCCGAGGTCGTTTCGCACAAACTCTTACTGCGCGCCGGTGTCATCCGGCAACTGTCTGCGGGAATCTATTCGTACTTGCCGCTGGGCCAACGTATCGCACTCAAAGTCATGCAGATCCTGCGTGAAGAGATGGGCGCGATCGGCGGTCAGGAGTTTTACCTGCCGGCGCTTCATCCCGCTGAGATCTGGCAGGAGTCAGGCCGTTGGGACGCGATCGGCGACGACATGTTTCGGCTCAAGGATCGCAAAGGCGCGGACATGTGCCTTGGGATGACGCACGAAGAAGTCTTTACCACGATCGCGCGCAACGAGATTCGCTCTTACAAACAACTGCCGCAGGTCTGGTACCAGATCCAGATCAAGTTTCGCGACGAAGCACGACCCAAGTCAGGCCTCATGCGTCTGCGCACGTTCATCATGAAAGACGCTTACTCGTTTGACGTCGATCGTGCCGGACTCGACAAGTCGTTCAGCGATCAACGCGAAGCGTACAAAAAGATCTTCACGCGTTGCGGCATACAGTTTTTGATCGTCGAAGCATCGTCAGGCGCGATGGGCGGCTCGGAGTCGAATGAGTTTATCGCGCGTACACCGGCGGGAGAGGATCTGATCGTCAGTTGTGAGAGCTGTGGTTACGCAGCAAACCTCGAAAAGGCAACTTCACGCTTAGCTGAGATCGCAGATGAACCGGGACCGGACGCACCTGAGGAGTTTCCGACACCCGGCGTGCGCACGATTGAAGACCTGGTGACATTCCCCGGCGGCGCAGAAGCATCTCGACAGATCAAGTCGCTCGTCTTCGTTGCGACGATCGACGGCGAACAACGCCCGGTGCTGGTCTTGCTCCGCGGCGATCATCAGCTTCACGAGATCAAACTCGCAGACAGCCTGCGCGCCACAGCCGTGCGTCCCGCGCATCCGGAAGAGATTCGCGATCTGCTCGGCGCAAGCGCCGGCAGTCTCGGCGGTGTCGGAGCAAAAACCAGATCAAAGCATCTCCGCATCATCGCGGATGCATCGTTAAAAAACCGTCGCAACATGACCACTGGCGCCAACAAGGACGATCATCACCTCCGCGGTGTGAATATCACCCGCGACATTCCGGTGGACGAGTGGTTCGAGCTGCGCACCGTTGAATCTGGTGAAGGATGTCCGCGCTGTGAAAGCGGCGTGCTCGAAGTATTCAAAGGTATGGAGATTGGGCACATCTTCAAACTCGGAACGAAATATTCCGAATCGATGGGCGCAAACGTGCTGACGCAGGACGGCAAACCGGTACCGATTGTGATGGGCAGTTACGGCATCGGCGTCGAACGAATCATCACCGCCGCTGTTGAACAACAACACGACGAAGACGGAATCATCTGGCCAAAGTCGCTCGCGCCGTTTGACGTCGTCGTGACGATCACAAACATGAAGCAGGACGAGGTGCGTGAAGCGGGCGAGAAGTTGTACCAGGAATTGCAGCAAGCGGGTCTCGAAGTCCTGCTCGACGATCGCGACGAACGCGCGGGCGTGAAGTTCAAAGATGCGGATCTGATCGGCATACCCTTCCGCATCACGCTCGGCAAAAAAGTCGCCGACGGTGTGGTCGAGCTGTTCGATCGGCGCAAAAAACAGAGCGAAGATGTTAAAATCACGGGGGTCGCATCGCACGTGCAGCGGCTAATAACAGTAGAACAATGAAATCGCTCTGGCTTTTGTTACTGCTCCTCGTCGCAGCTCCAGTTCGAGCCTCGCAGGATCTTCTCCCCGAACTCGTTCGACGCATTAAACCCTCCGCGGTTGCAATCGAGACTTTCGACGCGCGCGGCGAGAGCCTTTCGCGAGGTAGCGGCTTCTTCATTGACGCCGATCGCATCGTCACGAACCGGCACGTTCTCGAGGGCGCTATTCGCGCCGAAGTTCACTCGTCGACAGGAGCAGTCTTTCCGGTGAAAGGCGTTCTCGCAGTGGACGCTGAGGGCGATATCGCGTTGCTGAAGATCGATGCGCCCACACCTCAAATCAAACCGTTGTCACTCGACAAGACTTCGCCACAGGAAGGCGAGAGCGTTGTCGTGATCGGCAATCCACTCGGGTTAGAAGGCAGCGTCACGAACGGGATCGTGTCGGCAGTGCGCGACATTCCCACCTTCGGACGCATCATTCAAATCACGGCGCCGATATCTTCCGGATCGAGCGGCAGCCCGGTCGTCAACATGCAAGGCCAGGTGATTGGGATTGCGACTTTGCAGATCACCGGCGGGCAGAGCGTGAACTTCGCGATTCCTTCGGAACGCATTTCACAACTTCAGAGCACGTCGATGATGTCGCTTGGAGATCTTGTCGCGAGTACCGGACGAAACAAGCGTGCGAAGGCAGTGCAGTTTTTCCGCGATGGTCTGAGTTTTCTTTCCAAGGACGACTGTGAGAAAGCGCTGACTTACTTCGAAAAGGCGGTCGAGTCAGACAGCAACTACGCCGAAGCGTGGGCGCAAGCTGGTTTTTGCAACGAGAAGCTTGGCAAACACGCCGAGGCGCTTGAGGCGTCGAAGAAAGCGGTGACACTCAGACCTTCTTCTGAGTCGTACTTCAACATCGGCCTGGCGAATTACTACCTCAAGCAGTACAAGGATGCGGCTGAAGCGTATCGCCAGGCGATCAAGATCGATCCGTACAACGCGGCCGATGCTTACTACGCGCTCGGGTTGGTCTATCGCGACTGGGGCAAGCCGGACGACGAGATTCAGGCGTACAAGCAGGCGATCAAACTGCGGCCTGATTACGTCGTCGCATACGAACGACTCGGCGCGCGCTACCTGCGCTCGAAGAAGTTCAACGAGGCGGTTGAGATCTTTCGCCAGCTTTCCGCTTTAAAGCCGGGAGACGCGATCGCGCCGAACAACATGGGCGAGGCGTATTTCGAGTTGAACCGGTTGAACGACGCGCTCGAGTCGTTTCGTCAATCTATTCGTTTGAAACCGGACTACGGCAAAGCCTACTACAACCTCGGCCGAACCCTGCTCGCCATGGGCAACCGCGATGCCGCCCTCGAGCAGTACACGATCCTCACAAACATCGATCCTGATTGGGCCGAGAAGCTGAACGCGATCATCAATCCGTAACACAGATTAAACAGATTCAGACTGGATTTTCACGGATCAATCCGTGTATGAAATCCGTGTTATCCGTGGCTAATTCATCACTTCGCCAACGATAGCGGTGAGGGCATTGTCTTGGAGCGATTTGTTGCGTGGGAGTTGGCCGTGTAGATCGCAGCCGAAGACGGCGTAGTGAGAGAGCGTAAAGCCTGTTTGGGTGTCGTGGTGTTCAAAGAGAGTTTCGCCAAGGAGTGACGTGCGTGTGACGCGGCCGTCGCCGGGTGCGTACATAGCGTCGATGACCTGTTTTTTAGAGACCTTTGCGCCGGTCGAAGTGCGGAACTCGCGTGGTCTGGTCAACGTCAGCCAGCGATTACGTTTCTCATCGCGCAGAATCAGCGGCGCGCTCAGCGTTTCCTCACAGTCACCGCCAATCGCCAGGAGCACGACCGGGGAATTCGTGTTATCGACCGCGTCGAGCGCCTGCTGAAAGCGTTCCGCACGTCTCAAAGTCGTAGCGAGATAAGCATCAAGCTCTCCGTCCGTTCCCATGTAATGTTGACGAAACTCGGGTGATGAGTAGATCACGCTCCATCCATATCGTTTCCAAACTGCAACGTCGTAGAGATCGATCTGAACAGCTTGCAGGTTCTCGTCTACAAACCGTACCGCACCGCGATGCGGCATGAGCTGAAACACAGAAGGCGTGCGCACCACATCCTCGGCAGTTAGCTTGTTGAGGAGCGGAACTCGTCGCCGCAGCCCTTCGGTAATCGAATAGCCTTCGATAAGCGTCGCAAACGCGTCTGCCGATCCTTCGTTTGGCACACCGATCATCACGATCTTGCCGATGTGCGCGGCGCCAAGCCAGGTCGGTTGGATCGGGCCGTTGCCTTGAGGCAGATCGGCGTCGCCATACATCGCGGCGTAGCGAGCAATCAACCCGCCCATCGAGTGCGCGACGACGTTGAACTTGAGATCGGGACGTTGCAGCCTGCTCTTGAGGCGCTCGATGCGTCTGACAAGCTCTCGTGCGTTTCTAACGTTGTCCTGTCGCCAGTCGTATGGAAAGACATAGAACGTGTCCTGGTAATCACCAGCGCCGGGATTCTCCCAGTTACCCTCACGATACCCTGCATATTGGCGCAGGGCTTCGAGCAAGTCGCGATAGACGTACACCTCCGGCAGCACGCGCGCGAGCTTTACTGTCTCGATTATTTTTCCGGGCACCAGATCGTCGTGATTAGCGGCGAGGTCCGGACTGATCGGCAGTCCTTCCTGTGACGTGCGAAACGCCGACGGCCAGACAATCTCACCTGTCTTCGGGTTTTTCAGCTCAGAACCGAGAATTCCCGGAATCACGATCACCGGACGCTTTCCCGTTCTCGCACGAGCCGTGGCGAAGATGTGTTCGAGGTTCGGCGTGCGCCGCGCGGAGATACACGCGCTCGAGACGAGGGAAAGCACGATCACGCTGAAGAGTATTTGCCGGGAACGAATTGGGAATCTATTCAACAGGCACCGTCCAACGACGATTGATCAGGCTGGCGACGAACCCTGCGCCGAAGCCGTTGTCGATATTCACTACGGTTACGTTTGAAGCGCAGGAATTCAACATGCCGAGCAGTGCCGCGACACCTCCAAAAGATGCGCCATAACCAATGCTGGTTGGCACCGCGACGACCGGAACGCCGACCAGACCACCAACGACAGACGGCAGCGCTCCTTCCATTCCAGCCGCGACGATCACGACGCGCGAACGCTGCAACAGACTGCGCTCGGAGAGAACGCGATGTATGCCCGCGACGCCTGCGTCCCAGATCCGATCGACAGTGTTTCCCATCGTCTCGGCTGTCAGTGCTGCTTCTTCCGCGACCGGGATGTCGCTCGTGCCGGCGGTTACGACCGCGATCGAACCAACGCCCTGGTTGGTTTTGTCGCGGCGGATTCGGACGAGATGCGCGGATTCGTGCCACTCGGCGTCAGTGACAACGTTGCGGATCTCGCCGAACGTGCCTTCGTCGGTGCGTGTAACAAGGATATTAGGCGAGCGCTGCACCAGCCGTTCAACAATGCCGACGATTTGCGCGCGCGTTTTGCCCTCGCCAAAGACGACTTCTGGAAACCCCTGCCGTGACGCGCGCGAGTGATCCACCCGCGCAAAACCGATATCTTCAAAGTGAAGATTCTTGATGCGACTCAGCGCCTCATTCGTTTCTAGCTCGCCCGACTTGTGGGCCGCTAAAAGTTTTTCCAGCTCAGTTAAATCCATTTGCAAAAGCATGCCACAAAAAGATGCACAAAGCACATAAGCACAAACCCCGCAAAGTGAACCTTCGTATGGAATAGTGGTTTGGAACTTTTTTGTGGCAATATCTGAACAACCCGTGTCGACCGTAATCAAAAACACCCGCTTAACCCTGGAAATGATCAAGATCGAGCACACGCTCTTCGCGTTGCCGTTCGCTTTTCTGGGCGCCGTACTCGCAGCTCGCGGGCTGCCGTCGCCATGGCAGATTCTCTGGATCGTTGTCGCGATGGTCGGCGCGCGGTCCGCGGCGATGGCGTTTAATCGCATCGCCGATCGAAGCTTTGACGCACGAAATCCCCGCACCGCTTCGAGAGCGCTGCCCGCGGGTTTACTTTCCGTCGGTTTTGTCTGGGCTTTTACAATCGCCGCGGCCGCCTTGTTTATGCTGGCTGCCGCGATGCTGAATCGCCTGACGTTGATACTCGCTCCCGTGGCGCTCGCGTGCGTGCTGCTTTACTCTTTCACGAAGCGCTGGACACAGTTTTCACATCTCGTGCTCGGGGCGTGTCTTTCGATCGCGCCTACCGGAGCATGGATCGCGGTGCGTGGCGAGATTGGCAGCGCGGTGCCTTTGCTGTTATCGCTCGTGGTCCTGTTATGGACCGCGGGATTCGACGTGCTCTACGCCTGCCAGGATTACGACTTCGATCGTCGTGAGGGATTAAGATCGATTCCCGCACGCGTCGGCATTGCACGCGCGCTCTGGATCGCACGCGCGCTGCACGTCGCAGCTTTCATGGCGCTGGTTTGGCTGTTCCTGATTACGAGACTCGGACCAGTTGCTCTTGTAGGCGTGATCGCAACCGCCGCACTGCTTGTTTACCAGCATCGACTCGTGCGCGCCGGCGATCTCAGTCGTTTGAACGCGGCTTTCTTTACGACGAACGCTTTTGTGAGCGTCATCCTGCTCGCAACTTTTGGAAGCGCCGTCTTTCTGAATCAATGATGAGTATTGAAATGAATTTTTCACATGACGAAAAACTGAACGAGATAGCAACACGCGTCAACGCCGGCGAACGTCTCTCTTTCGCCGACGGCGTCGCGCTTTATGCCACTGACGACCTACCGGCACTCGGCAAACTCGCCGATCTGGTGAAACGACGCCGGCACGGCCGCACGACGTACTTCAACGTCAACAGGCATTTGAATCCGACGAACATCTGTTACGCCGATTGCAAGTTTTGCGGCTTCTTCCGCACTCCGCGACAACCTGACGCTTACACACACAACATCGATGACAGTTTGAAAGTCGCTGAGCGCGCTGTCGCCGAAGGCGCCACCGAGCTACACATCACGGGCGGGTTAAATACAAAACTCCCGTTCAGTTACTTTACGGATCTGCTTTCAACTCTGAAGCGTCAATATCCGCAGCTGCACTTGAAAGCGTTCACGATGGTTGAATTTGACCACTTCGCACATTTCTACAAGATGCCGGATGAAGAGGTCATTCAGAAACTGATCGAGGCAGGTTTGGATTCATGTCCCGGTGGCGGCGCGGAGATCTTTCGCGAGCCGACGCGCTCGATGATCTGCGCGCACAAGTGCGACGCGCAGCGCTGGCTCGAGCTCCAGGGAAAGGTTCATGCCGCCGGGCTGAAAACGAATGCGACGATGCTCTACGGGCACATCGAATCGATCGAAGATCGTGTCGATCATCTGGTGCGACTGCGCGAGCAGCAGGAGAAGTCGGGCGGTTTTCAGTGCTTCATACCGCTGGCGTTTTATCCGCCGGACACGCAACTGGCGCATCTGCCTGGTCCATCAGGCGTCGATTCACTGAAGACGATGGCTGTCTCGCGTCTCATGCTGGACAACTTCGATCACATCAAAGCTTACTGGGTGATGCTCGGCAAACGCCTGGCCCAGGTGGCACTGCACTACGGCGCCAACGACATCGACGGCACGATCACCGAAGGCGGTGAGTTGACGACGAGCTACTCGGTCGAAGTGAATAACGAAGTGAAGATGAGCAAGACCGAGCTCATCGGGCTGATTGAAGACGCCGGCTTGGAAGCAGTCGAGCGCGACACCGTCTACAACCGTATCGCTAGCGTGGTCTAATACAACATGTCAGAAACAATCACACTCGCACATTCACCAGACTCCGACGACGCCTTCATGTTCTACGGCCTGGCAACAAATAAGCTGGACACCGGCGAACTAAACTTTCAACACCTGCTCAAAGATATTCAAACGCTGAACGAGGAAGCGATGCGCGGCACGTACGATGTCACCGCCATCAGCTTTCACGCCTACGCGTACATCCACGACAAATATGCACTGCTGCCGCACGGCGCTTCGATTGGCGACAACTACGGCCCGATCGTCGTGTCGCGCGAACCGGCCGGCCCTGCTGACATCCCGAATCTAAAAATCGCGATTCCGGGAAAGTTGACCAGCGCGTTTCTGGCGCTGCGAATCTTCAACTCGGATTTCGAGTATCAGGTCGTGCCTTTCGACAAAATCATCGATGCCGTGCAGGACGGCACCTGCGACGCCGGCTTGCTAATTCATGAGGGACAACTTTTCTACGAGTCGAAGGGTCTTCACAAAGTCCTGGATCTCGGACAATGGTGGCACGCACAACACGGTTTGCCACTGCCGATGGGCGGCAATGCAATCCGGCGCGACCTCGGGCCAGAGCGGATAAAGGAAGTTTCCAAGCTGCTGAGGGAGAGTATCAGTTATTCCCTGACCCACCGGGAGGATGCGCTTCAGTACGCCATGCAGTTCGCCCGGGACATGGATCCGGAGCTTGCGGACAGGTTCGTGGCGATGTGGGTAAACGAGCTGACGCTTGATTACACCGACCGTGGACGCGAGGCCGTACGCCTGCTATTGGACGAGGGACACCAGAAGGGCATTATTCCCTACCCCGTGCAGGTCGATTTTGTGGAAATGTGATTTAAGCCGCAGGTTTTCGCTGATTTACCGCAGATAAGAAGAGTAAAGCTGGGGTGTGCGCGGTGATTTTATTAAGCCACCCCGCCCAGAAGGGGCAGCTAACCACCGCGCACATCATCGGCTTCAAGCCACGTAAAACCAAGCTCCTCCCAAAGCCTGGTTTATCGTCTAACCCGTGTAAGCAACGCCGCCGCTCGGCGTCACGTCTGCGCTCCCGCGCCGTAAAGCTCCACGGATGTTGGACGAGTGCCTGTTGCCGACATGAGGACCTTGAGAAATCTTACTTTCAATTAGTCGAGCCGCGAATATCGAGGTCAATCGGGCTCTTTTCAATCGTCTCAACGTGCCGTCTAGCACGTTATAACTTATTCTAGTAAAGGCACATTACACTAGATGCAAGAACTTTTGCAACAGGAAAATGCCGCCCTCATCCCGGCGGGCCTTCCGGGCACCCAACCGGCTGGCAACAGGATTCTTCCGTCAAGGCATCTGAATACAGTCAGTTTCGCACTGGCACCCTGGGACAATTAACCCCATTCAAGATGGAAATGAAGACAGAACTTATGAGGATTCCTGCGATCATAGCTGCACTGGCCCTGGTGGCCCTTACTGCTTTCAACGCTTCGGCCCAAACCCCAGTTCAGCCTGGAACCAATGGACCAGCAAACTCAATCGATAGCGACCGGATCATTCGTGCCTTCACGGCAAAGGAAGTGGAGTTTCGCCGCGCGCTAAACAATTATTCATTCAAGCGCGACGCACTGATTCAAAAACTCGGGATGGGCGGGCAAGTCACCGGCGAGTACCATCGTGTCTCGACGTTCACTTTTGACGACCAGGGCAATCGCTACGAGAAGATCAGTTATTTCCCGATGGCCACAATGCCCGAGGTCACCGCTGAAGACATTGACGACTTGGGTGGCGTCAATCCGTTTGCTCTCGAGCCCTCGAAGATTTCCCAATACAACTTCAGGTATGTAGGTAAAGAAAAGATCGACGAGCTCAACCTCTTTATCTTTGATGTGACTCCGAAGGTCATTCCCAAGAATATTAAGGACCGGCTGTTTACAGGGCGCATTTGGGTTGACGATCAGGACCTCCTAATCGTGAAAACGAAGGGCAAGGGGGTTCCGGAAGACAAGAACAACAAGTATCCGGTAGTTGAAACTTATCGCGAAAACATCGACGGTCGTTACTGGTTTCCGGCCTATTCTTATGCTGACGAGGAATTGATCTTTGACAACGGCACTTCACTGCATGTTCGGATGAAAGTTCGTTACATGGACTTTACTCCGGCGCGCGCCACGCTGAAGGTCACGGAGGTTGGTGAAGACGAGAACACAACCAGCTCAAATGGCGTTGCGAAGCCGATCGAAGGCGGTGTGCTGAATGCGAAAGCGACGTCGCTGCCGAAACCGGTCTTTCCAGAGGAAGCGCGGAGACTCAAAGTCAGTGGTCGAGTAACGGTGCACGTAGTTGTCGATGAGAATGGCAAGGTGATATCCGCTAAAGCTACGGATGGACCACTGCCGTTACGTGAGGCCGCGGAAGCCGCCGCGCGCGAAGCGACATTCGCGCCAACGACAAAGGATGGAATAACAGTCAAGGTCGCGGGCACGCTGACTTACGACTTCGCCCCATAAAGAGGTCAGCCAGATGACACGGATTTCATTCTAAATCCGTGTATGAAATCCGTGTTCATCTGTGGCTAAAATTCGCGCAATAGAGTCGCGCACTGAAGCGATCAACTGATTCATATCTTCATCAGTTGTCACTCCCGCCATATCCACCGGCGGCAGGAAGACCATCTCGATCGTTCCTGATCTTGCTTCGCCGGTTCCCTTGCCCATCAACACATCCGAGTTCTTGATCGCAACCGGAACAATAGGCACGCCCGCTTGCCTCGCCATATAAAACGCGCCCTTCTTGAACGGCAGGAGATCGCCCGGCTTCGCGCGCGTCCCTTCCACAAACACCGCGAACGAAACGCCTGATTGAATACGCTTCGCCGCCGCTTCCGTCGTGCGAATCGCACTCTCACGATTCGTCCGATCGATCGCCATCACATTCACAAAACCCATACCGACACCCAGCACCGGCACCTTCAAAAGCTCTTTCTTCGCCAGCAACCCGATTCGCCTGCCCGTGAAAACGAACATCGCGGCAGTGTCTAAATACGAGCGGTGATTTGAAACAAAGACGTAAGCCTGCTTCGGATCGAGTAACTCCAGCCCCCTGACCTCGACGCGAACGCCGCTCAGTCGCAACCAGTTGCGCGCGCCAAACAGCGCCCACGGATAAACCAGCTCGTGCTTATTAACCAGCCAGGAAAACAAGAGGATCGGAGGCCCGAGCACGCCAAGCAGCGCGCCCGCTACAAACAACGACCACCAGTAGTGCAAACGTCGCATGAGGCTGCGATGCCCGGTTGTGCTAGACTCCTGCGCCATATGATTAGCCATCGATCAGTAGTTGCCTGCGTGGCGGCGTTGATCCTGTTTACTGCCGCGCAAAGCTCTCTCGCACAAAGATCTCAATCGGCTGCCATCCCCTCTCCAAAATCTGTTCTCGGCTTCACGCCGGGCGACGATCGCACCGTCGCCGGCTGGTCTCAAATAACAGATTACTTCGAGCGTCTGGACCGTGCATCCGATCGCGTTTTGGTCCAGACCCTGGGCCAGTCGACATTGAAGCGGCCCCTGATCGTAGCTTTCATTAGCGCGCGTGAGAATATACTGGCTCTGCCAAAATACAAAGAGATCCAGCAGCAGCTCGCCGATCCGCGCAAGATAACCAGTGACCTTCAGCGCGATCGTCTGCTTGCGAACGGCAAAGTCGTCGTGACGATCTCCTGCTCGATTCACTCGACTGAGATCGTCGCTTCGCAGATGTCGATGCAGCTCGCTTACGAGCTCGCGACAGCGCAGGACCCGGACACGCGCGCGATCCTTCAGGACACGATCCTGCTGCTGATTCCGTCACCTAATCCGGACGGCATCGACATCGTCGCCAACTGGTATCGCAAAACACTCGGCACGCCATACGAAGGGAAAGAGCCGCCCGAGCTTTACCATCATTATGCCGGTCACGACGACAATCGCGACTGGTTTATGCTCAATCTCAAAGAGACTCAGCTAGTCACTCGTTTGCTGTGGCACGAGTGGTTTCCGCAGATCGTTTACGACGTCCACCAGCAAGGCTCAAACGGATCGCGGTTCTTCATTCCGCCGTTTTACGATCCACCAAATCCAAACATCTCGCCGTTGCTGCTGCGACAGGTCGGACTCATCGGTCACAAAGTTGCCGCGGATCTTCAGGCAGCAGGTTTCCAGGGCGTGTTAACCAACGCTCTGTACGACACGTGGTGGCACGGCGGCTTCCGTACCGCGCCTTACTTTCACAATTCGATCGGCATCCTTTCGGAAGCGGCGAGTGCGCGGCTCATGTCGCCGAGCACGGTAACAACTGAACAACTCATGCGTTCCAGCACGCGCGGTATGCGCAACGCAACGGAAGCGACTACCAACTTTCCCGACCCCTGGCCCGCAGGGGAGTGGCGACCGCGTGACATCATGGCGATGGAAATGATCGCGGCGCGATCGATTCTCTCGATGGCTTCGAAGTTTCGCGGCGAGTACTTGCACAACTTTTACGAGCTTGGCCGCAGGAACATCGAGCTACGCGCCAATAAGGGCGACACAATCGCGTACCTGATTCCGGCCGGGCAGGCGCGTGATGAAGCGGTGGCGAAGGTTGTCGGCAGTTTAGTCGAGCAGGGCGTTGAAGTTTTCCGGCTCGATCGGGAGCTGCACGTCGTTTTGAGCCATCAGGTCTTACAGCGCACTAACCCGGTCACTGAGAAGCTCGGGACGTACAAAATCGCAGGCCCGTTGACGGCGATGCAGGAAGTGCCATTGGGCAGTTACATCGTGTTTCTCAACCAGCCGCAGCGCACAAATGTCCTCGCGCTATTTGAGCCGCAAATCTATCCAAACCGGTTGACAGGTCAGGGCGAGGCGGAGCGTCCGTACGACGTGGCCGGGTGGACGCTGCCGCTGCAAATGGGTATCGAGGCGCCGGCCGTCGTCGCGATCAGGGAAGCTGCGAGTGAGCGCAAGCTGACTCAGCTCAAAGACGCAAACCAGGTCCGGGCCGATCTCTCACTTGACGCAAAAATCAAAAACCCGTTGAAGCAGCCAGTCCGGATCGGGATTTACAAACCGTCGATGAGCAACATGGACGAAGGCTGGACGCGTTATATCTTCGACACGTTCAACATTCCTTATTCATCAGTGCGCGACGCGGATATCAGGCGCGGCGGGCTCCACTCGAAGTTTGATGCACTGATTCTTTCGTCAGAGTCGAGCACGCAGATCATCAACGGCAACGTCGCGGGAACGCTACCGCCGGAGTACACCGGAGGCATCACGGAAGTCGGCGTCAAGAACCTGAAAGAGTTTGTGATGAATGGCGGGATGCTGATCTGTTTTGACGATTCGTGCGATCTGGCGATTAAAGAGTTCAGCTTGCCGCTTCGCAACGTGCTGGAAGGTGTTAAGTCGTCGGAGTTTTATTGTCCGGGATCGATCGTGGCGCTCGACGTCGATAACAAGAACCCGATTGCGGCGATGCTGCCCGCGACTGTTCCGGCATATTTCATAAACAGCTCCGCGTTCACAGCAGCGGCCGATGCCAATGTCCGTGTGGTCGCACGTTACGCGAAGGAGAACGTACTGATGAGCGGTTGGCTGCTCGGTGAAGACAAGCTGCGCGGGCAAATAGCGCTGGCTGAGGTTGGTGTCGGGAAAGGACGCATCATACTCTTCGGATTCCGCCCGCAGCACCGCGGCCAAAGCTGGGCAACGCTGCCCTTCATCTGGAACGCCCTCTCGAGCGCCACAACAACCTCAACGGAATAAATAGGCGCCTCACAGACCTTGCCTGCCGAACGCCGAAGGCGCTATTCTTCCCGTGGAAAAAGCGGGTTTTCTCTCCCTTTGGTCCCGTCAAAAAACCGCGAGCATCCAATATCCGCCGAACGCACTCAAAGTGGGTTCGGTGCGCTGCAGCACCATCTGGAGCTAACTATGAAAAAGCTATTCGTTTTCCTATCGCTCCTCTCCCTGCTTGTAACGTCGACCGGCATCGGCTTTGGTCAAGGCCGTCCGCGACGCGTGGGGAGTCAATCCAGTGGCCAATCCACCAGCGCACCTGAGATCACTACGCCGGCTCCGGAGCCCGGCAAGCCGCCCGTGCTCGGTGGCGCTAACTATCCCAACAACCACAAACCGGAAGCCCAGCAAGACCAAACCCCGTCCGGCCCGGAAGAAGTCGATGCGGGCGACGTCATCAAGGTCAACACCACACTCGTCACGATTCCGGTGAGCGTTATGGATCGCGACGGCAGGTACGTCCCCAACCTGCAAAAGGAAGAATTTCGCATCTGGGAAGACGGAGTCGAACAGGACGTCGCGTTCTTCCAGTCAGTCGACAAACCGTTCTCGGTAGTGTTGATGCTCGACACAAGCCCGTCAACTCAGTTTCGACTCGAAGACATCCAGGACGCCGCGATCAGTTTCGTCAATCAACTTCGTCCGGACGATAAGGTGATGGTCGTCTCGTTCAACGACGACATCAAGGTCCTGAGCGAGTTCACTACCGATCGATCAAAGCTTCGCCGATCCATCGAACGCGCCCGGACTGACGATGGCACGCGCCTCTACGACGCGGTCGACATGGTGATCAATCAACAGTTGAGTCGAATCCAGGGGAGAAAAGCGATCGTGCTCTTCACTGACGGTGTCGACACAACAAGTCGCCGCGCGAGCTATCAGAGCAACGTCATGGACGCGCAGGAGCTCGATGCGTTGATCTATACGGTCCAGTACGACACCTCGCACGACATGAACACACAGAATTACCCGCCCATGGGAGGTTCGATCGATATCTTCGGGCAAATCCTGGGTGGTATCTTTGGTGGCGGAGGCGGCGGACATCGTCGAGGAGGCGGTGGCGGTGGTCGCGGCGGCTACCCGCAAGGGCGCGGCACGCAGCGAGATGATTACGAGTTAGCGAATTATTATTTGCAGGAGTTGGCGAACAGCACCGGCGGCCGCGAGTATCATGCTGACTCGCTCCAGAACATGTCTTACGCGTTTGCGAACGTCGCTGAGGAACTGCGACGACAGTACAGCATCGGCTACTATCCGAAGCGTCCACCCCAGGCAGGACAGCGACGCCAGATCAGGGTGCGCGCGCGACAGCCAAACCTTGCGGTCCGCGCACGCGACAGCTACATCTTCAATCCATCCGGCACGGCGTCAGTGGTCGACAACTCACGCGCCAATCCACCGGTCCTAAGGTAGTTTCACGCAAAGTCGCAAAGGAAGACGCAAAGGCGCAGTATTTCATACTCTGCGTCTTTGCGTCTTTCTGCGGTTTTGCGTGAATTTTTCTTACGACACGAGCCTGATCACTTCAGTCGCCGGCAGTCTTACCGTCAGGATCGCCCCGCCACGTTCGTGATTTGCTGCCGAAACCGTTCCACCGTGCAGTTCTACGAGGTGTCTCACGATCGCCAGTCCCAATCCCAACCCGCCATGCTTGCGCGTGCTCGAGCCATCCGCCTGACTGAACCTTTCGAATATGTGCGGCAGGAAGTCAACCGGCACGCCTGGGCCAGTGTCTTCAATCCTGACTACAGCAAGCGAATCGTTCCGCTCAAGATACACATCCACCGCGCCACCTGCCGGCGTGAACTTCACCGCGTTTGCCAACAAATTCCAAAACACTTGCTGCAGCCGCTCGATATCAGCCCTGACAATCACATCCGGAGCTCCAACGTGCGTGATGATTTTGATCTCTTTCGCTTCAGCAGCCGGACGCACCGCATCAATCGCCGCGTGAATCACGAGCAAGAGATCCACCGGTTGCGTACTGATGCGCAACTTCCCAGTCACGATACGCGACACATCGAGCAAGTCTTCGATGATCTGACGTTGTGCCGCCGCATTCCGCTCAATGACCTCGACAGCGTGCGACTTACCATCAGCATCGAGCTGTCCCGAACGCAGCAGTTTTGACCATCCCACCACGGCGTTCAGCGGCGTTCGCAGCTCGTGCGAAACAGTAGCCAGAAACTCTTCCTTCAATCGACTCGCTTCTTCCGCCTGCTGCCGCGCGTGACTTTCACGTTTCAGCAGATCCGAGCGCTCGATCTCTGCTTGCACCGCGGCGGTGATGTCCATCGTGACGCCACGCATCCCGGCTGGCCCAGACTCGTCACACACGACAATCGACTGCGACTCAACCCAAATCTCGCGCCCATCTCTATGCATCCAGCGAAACCGGCTTACACCGCCTTTACCCGATTCGAAGATCGCCGCCGCTTCCGCTGCCGCGCGCTCCTTGTCGTCGGGATGAACGATCGTGAGCCAGAAGTTTGGTGTCGACAGCCACTCCTCCTCGCTATACCCCAGCATCTTTTCGACGTGACTGCTGACGAAATCTATTCGTTGATTCACTGCATCCGGTTTGCCCCACGCTTCCCAAACAACGCCCGGCACGTGCGCGACGATGTCCGCGACACGCTTCTGGTGCAGCTCGAGAATCGAAGCAAGTTTCCACTTCTCATCTTCGGCTTTGCGCCGTTCAGTCGTGACCGCGGCCACGAGCAACGTCATCAACGAGCTGGTGCCTACAAACGAGATCAATAACAACAATGTGACGTTAGTAGTGGGTTGGACGAATGGACCAAAGCCGTGTTTCGCGCCCCACACAGCGACTCCCGCCATCAGCACGATCGCGCTAGTTACGATTCGCTGGTCAAACTTCACCGCCGCCCACAACAAACATGGCAGACACAGGTACGCGAGCGGGTATGTCTTGACTGGCCCGGGAAACCAACCGGCAAAGACGATCAGCATCACGATCACCAGCAGCACAAACAAACTTCCGAGCTCCGGCATATCGTGCGGATCGATCTGTCGCGACGAGCTCCACGAGAGCAGCAGCGGCGAGACGATCAGCGCGCCGAAGCCGTCGCCCATCCACCACGTCAGCCACAGCCACCAGAAATCGTTCCATCGTGCCGGATCGCCAAGACAGATGCTCAAACTGCCAATCGTTGCGCTGACGAGTGGCGCGAGCACAGCCGCGTAGACAACAAACGTCATCACATCCCGTACTGAGCCGAAAGACTTATCCCAGCGTTTGGCTCTTTGCAGGAGAAACCACGCGACGAGTGCTTCAAGCGTGTTGCCGGTTGCAATACCGACTGCCGACGCGACGGGAATACTGGTCAATAAATTCGCGGAGAGCGCGCCGATAAAAACGCCGGGCCACACTCGCGAACCAAAGATCAATAGCGAAGCGATAGCGATCCCGGTGGGCGGCCAAACCGGCGTGACGTTTTCGTGGAGCGTGGCGAGTGAAAGGCCGAGCTCCGCCCCGAGAAAGTAGACGATGGCGACGATTAAATTGAAGCCAATCGGGGGAAGTGTGGGGCGTTTCATCAATCAGATGGTAGCTCGGAAAGAAAAAAGCGCGGCGGTTTTTGCCGTCCGCCGCGCCAACTATACCCACAGGAGGAAAGGGGTATTCAACGGGCGAAGTATAGAGGATCTGAAGGTGAGTGGCAATGTGCGATATCGCACTAAATGGCCACTAATAATTCAACCGGCAAGACACCAAGACACAAAGGAAATTTCAACTTGTTTTTATTTGTGTCTTAGTGACTTGGTGGTTGTAAATGTCTTTATTCGTACACGGGAAACCGCCATCCGTGTGCTAAGATCCAGTGCCTCCTTGTTGTTCTAAAAGTTACGGCGCGTGCCGCCCCGTCGGGACATTCGCTCCCCTGTTTCGTTTGAGCAAGACTGTTTGTCGGAGGAGCTTATGGCAACGCGCGACATCATCGTTATCGGCACTTCCGCTGGAGGAGTTCAGGCACTAACGGAACTCGTCGGCATGTTGCCTCGGAATATACCCGCCGCTATTTTCATCGTCCTGCATGTTTCGGCAAACGCACCAAACCGACATGCTCGAGGTAGCTCTGTGGTCTGCCGTAAGAGCGCTTGAAGAGCAAATAGTGCTGGCGCGGCGAATCGCTGAACGCGCGCGCAGAGCCAATCACAGCCGCGCCGTGCGCGCCTTCGAAAAACGCGCACAGGAAGCTGAAGAACACAGTTCGGTAATTCGGCGACTATTGTTGACCGAGAAAAAAGACGATATAGCCGAAGAGGTATTGCAATAACTTCTATGACCGACGCCGTAACAAATGCTGCTCACGTGGACGACCTGGTGGTGGTTGGTTCTTCTGCCGGCGGAGTGGGTGCGCTTTCAACGTTGGTAAGCACACTTGATAAATCATTTCCCGCGCCCATCGTGCTCGCCCAACATCTCGATCCGCAAAGGCCCAGTCACCTCGGATCGATTCTCGAGCGGCGTAGCAACTTGCCGATAGTGGTCGTCAGCGAGCAGGAGCCAACCGCACTCGAGCGAGGCAAAATCTATGTTGTGCCCGCCAATAGACATGTAAAGATTATTGACGGGCAAGTACACCTCGAAGGCGATCATGCCGATCGTCCTAAACCGTCAGTCGACATGTTGTTATCGAGCGCTGCCCAGTCATACGGCGAGCATCTTATCGCAGTCATCCTCACCGGGTCTGGATCTGATGGGGCCGCCGGTGCGGTAGACGTAAAGAATGCGGGCGGAGTCGTGATCATTCAAAATCCGCAAACCGCGCCGTATCCCTCGATGCCGCTTTCACTACCACCCACCGCGGTAGATCACGTCGTCGAGATGGAACATATCGGCCCGCTGCTTTACGACATTTTGAAGGGCACGCTGTTGCCCATGACCGAGAAAGTAGACGATCCACTTCGCGATCTACTTACGCAGGTCAGCGCCCAAACCAATCTCAACTTCCGCAATTACAAGTCGTCCACAATCCTGCGACGGATTGGCCGGCGTATGGCGGTTACGCGCAACGCAAGTATTCGCGATTATGGAGATTACCTGAATTCGAACCCGGGTGAAGTGCAAGAGTTGGTCAAAGCATTTCTGATAAAAGTGACCGGCTTCTTTCGCGATCCTGAAGCTTTCGAGTTCCTTCGGACTTCGATACTCCCGGAGCTAATCGAACAGGGACGTCAGAATAATCAGACGCTGCGATTCTGGTCCGCAGGCTGCGCCACCGGTGAAGAAGCGTACTCACTTGCAATGCTAGTTGCAGATTATCTCGGCTCTGAATTTGCGCAGTGGAATATAAAGATATTCGCCACTGATGTTGCCGAGGACGCCCTCGTTTTTGCGCGCCGGGGACTCTATCCGGGGAACATTCTTAAAGACCTGCCCGGAGATTATCGGGATCGTTTTTTTGAGCCGCACGATCACGGATATCGTGTTACCAAGACGCTGCGCCAGGCAGTTATTTTTGGACAGCAGGATATCAGCCGTGGCGTTCCTTTCCCACGAATTGGCCTGGTGACTTGTCGAAATCTCTTGATTTACCTCCAGCCCGAACTGCAAGGTGCAGTGCTCGATCTATTTGCTTATTCGTTGCACCAGTCACATGGTTATCTGTTTCTCGGTAAAGCGGAGGTTGCTCGGCCAACTAAGGCAACTTTTGATCTTGTAAATAAGAAATTCAAAATCTATCGCTGTCGCGGGGTTACACTTCCCTTCCCCTTACGTGAAGGTGTTCCGCGAGCAGGTATCGTTGGTAAAATCTCGCGCGACTCGCGCCAGCATCCTACGCCAACACTGGCTGTCCCTCCACACGCCTTGACGCACGCCGAAATCGACGTCGGGCAACTGCGACGCTTAAACGAAACGATGCTTCGTTATACCAGCGTTGCCATTGTAATCATCGATCGCCAATATCGAATTCTCACGATTAATGCAGCGGCGCGCCGGCTGTTTAGTATTCGTGAGATTAGTTACGAACAGGACTTCCTGCACACCGTGCGCGGACTGCCGTACCAGGAAGTGCGCTCGGCGATTGATACCTGCTTCCGCGAACACAGCACCGAGACTCTGCATGAAATTGAATTGGACCAGTCGTTGGAGCCTTTGCGAACCTACGTGAGTCTTACGATGATGCCGATGCAGGTCGAGCCGGGAGCAACGGAACTCATCGTCATTACGGCATCGGACATCACCGAGCAAGTCCAGATTAAAAGACGCCTGGATGCGATGCAGCGTGAGCACGCTGACCTCGTTACCGAGTTAAGCGCGGCAAACAAGCGCTTCAGCACGATGAACAAAGAGCTTCAGGACGCCAACGAAGAGTTGCAGGCAGCCAATGAAGAGCTGATGCTGACGCAGGAAGAGCTACCTTTCCAGCACAGTGGGATCCGAAGCTTGGAATTCACGTGACTTGAAGTCGCGGC
>JADMIO010812786.1_pt1 | contig 120408 bp, 96 predicted proteins | sample 8958161 | NCBI WGS metagenome assembly JADMIO01 (sample SAMN16585339, study PRJNA669376) | soil metagenome | isolation source: Crop rotation soil | place: USA: Cullars Rotation, Alabama | collected 2011 | reverse complement strand
CCGCGACTTCAAGTCACGTGAATTCCAAGCTTCGGATCCCACTGTGCTGGAAAGCATCGGATCTCACCTGACGGAAGCGCTCGTTCGAGCGGGGTTTACCGTCAAGGCGTTCGTGCTGTACAACTCATTCAACTCCTGGGGTTGGCTCGACCACTGCGCACAGGACGTGGCCGGGCATTTCGAGGTATTTGCCGGCGACGTTCGCGATCCCCACGGCGTTCGCGCCGCGATGGAGTCGTGTGACGCGGTCCTCCATCTTGCGGCGCTGATCGCAATTCCATACTCCTATCACTCGCCGGACACCTATGTCGACACCAACGTGAAGGGCACGTTGAACGTCGTTCAAGCGGCGCGGTCCCTCGGGGTCCAACGAGTGGTTCATACATCGACGAGCGAGGTGTATGGCACGGCGCGCTTCGTCCCGATCACGGAGGAGCATCCGCTGCAGGGGCAATCTCCATATTCCGCCAGTAAGATCGGCGCCGATCAAATCGCCCTGTCGTTCCATCGCTCGTTCGAGACGCCGGTCGTCGTGCTTCGGCCATTCAACACGTATGGTCCGCGGCAGTCCGCGCGAGCGGTGATTCCTACGGTGATCACCCAGATCGCGGCAGGGCGGCGTCGCATTCACCTGGGGGCCGTACACCCGACGCGCGACTTCACCTTTGTCGCCGACACGGTCCAAGGGTTCATCTCGGCCTTGACCGCAGAGAATGTTGCCGGCGAGACAATCAACATTGGAAGCAACTTCGAGATCTCTATCGGCGAAACCGCGAAGGCGATCGCCGAAGTCATGGGCGCGGAGATCGAGATCGAGACGGACGAACAACGGCTGCGGCCAGAGATGAGCGAGGTCGAGCGCTTGTGGGCCGGGTGCGACAAGGCGCGGCAACTGCTGGCGTGGGCACCCTCGTTTGCCGGACGAGATGGGTTCAAGCGAGGGTTGGCCGAAACGGCAACGTGGTTTCGGAGTCCCGCCAACCTCGAGCGCTACAAGACCGGAATGTACGCCATATGAACCGACGCGCCGTCATTCTCGCCGGTGGCAAAGGGACACGACTGCGTCCGTATACCGTCGTGCTTCCAAAACCGCTCATGCCGATCGGCGACTACCCGATTCTCGAAGTCGTCATTCGACAACTCGCGTATCAGGGCTTCGACCGTATCACACTCGCGGTCAACCACCAGGCGGATCTCATCAAGGCCTTTTTCGGCGATGGCACGCGTTGGAACGTCCGCATCGACTATTCGCTCGAGCACGAGCCTCGGGGAACGATGGGTCCTTTGAGGTTGATCGACGATTTACCGGCGCACTTTCTCGTGATGAACGGCGACGTACTGACGGATCTCGACTACGCGGGCTTTCACGGAGCCCACAGCGCAGCGAACCGCGTGTTCACGATCTCGTCGTACCAGCGCGAGGAGCACGTGGACTACGGCGTCCTGGAGACGAAAGACGGCGTGCTCTCGGGCTTTTACGAGAAGCCGACCAATCGGTATGAGGTGAGCATGGGTGTGTACATGGTGAGCCGTGACGTTCTGCGACTGATTCCCCCGGACCGACCTTATGGTTTCGATGACCTGATGCACGACTTGTTGCGAGAAGGCCAGTCGATCCAAGTCGAGCGCTTCAATGGCTATTGGTTGGACATTGGGCGCGCGGATGACTACGTCCAGGCGATCGATCAATTTGCGGCGATGAAAACGCGATTCATCCGTGGCTAGGGTGGTAATCACGGGAGCATCGGGCTTCATCGGCCGGCACGTCGCGGCTGCGCTGCAGTCGAATGGGCACACGGTGATCCCGACCGACCGTGGGAACGGCGATGTCGCGGAGCGGGAGACGTGGGCTCGGCTTCCGGAGTCGGACGTCGTGATCCACCTTGCCGGTCGGTCGTTCGTGCCCGAGAGCTGGGCCGAGCCGGCGGCCTTTCTGCGCATCAACGTTCAAGGCAGCGTCGAGGCGCTGGAGTACGCGCGCACCGCTGGTGCCCGCGTGGTGTTCGTCAGCTCGTATCTCTACGGGCCACCCGACCGCCTTCCGATCGCGGAGTCGACGCCGGTAGTCGCTACGAATCCATACGCACTTTCGAAAGCGCTCGCGGAACAGGCGTGTCGCTTTTTCGCGGAGCGATTCGGCGTAAAGGCCGCGATCTTGCGGCCGTTCAACGTCTACGGTCCCGGTCAGGACGACGTGTTTCTCATTCCGATGATCGCCAGGCAGATTCACGAGGGCAACGCGATTCGCGTCAAGGATCTCGATCCACGACGCGACTACGTTTACGTCTCCGACGTCGCGAATGCCATCGTCAGGGCAGCAGAGGCCACGGACGAGTTTGGGATCTTCAACGTCGGCTCTGGCCAGAGCCATTCCGTGCGAGAGATCATCGACATCATGCAGTCGCTCGCCGGCACGACCCTATCGGTCCAAAGCGCGGACGAGCGCCGCCGAGACGAGATCATGGACTCGGTCGCCGATATCTCGTTGGCGCGCGAGCGACTGGGATGGACGCCCCAGTGGAGCTTGCGTGATGGCCTCGAGGCGACCCTGCGCGAGACCTCGCGATCGTATAGCCGCTCTCCATGAAGACCACCGTTCGAACGTCGCCTGACTCGTCTCCATTCACGGCTGCCGACAACGAGGCCAGCGCGTTCTCGGGCTCGCCGGAGCATGCCCGTTGGGGGTTGGGACGCTTTCGACGCGTGACGTCCTCCGGTCGCTTCATCCCGGAGATCGACGGCCTGCGTTTCGTCGCGATCTTCTCGGTCTACTGCTATCACCTGAGCGGCTATTTGCAGGAAAAGGGCGCACCCTTCGCCGCGGGCTCGGACAGAGGGTTTCTCGTTCGCGCCCTGGAGCACGGCAATTACGGCGTGCAGCTCTTCTTCATCATCAGCGGGTTCATTCTCGGGCTGCCGTTCGCTTCGCACTATCTGCGGGGCGCCAAGCCGGTTTCGCTGCGCGCCTACTTTCTCCGCCGCCTGACGCGTCTCGAGCCACCGTATATCGCCAGCATGTTGCTGTTTTTCGCATTGCTGGTCGTGTATGTCGGACAAAACGCGGCGACTCTGCTGCCGCATCTCGTGGCGAGTTTGCTCTATGTGCACAATCTCGTGTACGGCAACGCCAGCGCGATCAATGCGGTCGCGTGGTCGCTCGAGGTCGAGATCCAGTTCTATGTGCTCGTCCCCCTTCTGGCGCGGCTGTTCGCGATTCGTTCGCGCGCCGCGCGCCGGGGGACACTTGTAGCGATCATCGCGGCCGCGCTGGTCTGTCAGACCCTCGCCGGTCAGTCGTTCCGCTTCGAGCGGTCCATTCTCGGTCAGATCCAATTCTTTCTGACGGGGTTTCTGCTCGCCGATATTTACGTTTGTGAATGGCGGTCGACCCCGCCGTCACACCGCTTCTGGGACTTGGTTGCCCTCGTTGGTTGGCCGCTGCTCTTCCTGTTGTGGCGTTTTCCGTCCGCGATCCACTGGCTGTTCGCGCCGCTCGCTCTCGCGCTGTACTGCGCAGCGTTTTGCGGTGTGACGGCGCGAAAGATTTTCGCGAATCGGTGGATCACGACGATCGGCGGCATGTGCTACACGATCTATTTGTTGCACTACCAAGTCATCTCGTTTGCTGGAAGCCGAACACTCCGCTTTCGGGTCAGCGATGACTTCACGACGACGTTCTTCTGGCAGTTCGCGCTCATTACACCGGTCGTGCTGCTGGTCTGTGCCGTATTCTTTGCAGCCATCGAAAAGCCGTGTATGCGTCCCAACTGGCCGAGTCGATTGATGGCGCGCCTGCGCGCGCCGTTTCCGGCAAGCACGTCCGCTTGACGAGAATTGTTTAAGCGCTAACGGACGACGCCGATCTTGGCTGCGGAATTCTGATCGAGCGCCAGAGGGAGTGAGGCGCCGCCCAGGACGATCGGCGGCGTGTAGGACGACGGAATCAGGTAGGCGGCGATCTCCGTTGCTTGCGCGTCGTTGCCGCCGGTCGTGATATCCGTGGTCCAGTTGCCATCGAACCGAATCATCGTAACGGGATTCGCCTCGGTGGGTTTCGTCCACCACTGGCCCGCGACTTTGATGTACACCGCCACCCGGTAGTCACTCGGTGTCACGTGAAGCACCTGGCCCTGTAAATCGCTGGAGCTTCCAAGTGGCGGCACCGCCGTGAACGAAATGGCCGGCGTCCCGGGCCCGCCAATGCCGGTCCAGTTGTCGGGAACCGTGGCACCGTCAAACGGCGCCCTCATTCCAGGCTTCAATACGCCGTTCGCGTTCATCAGGCCCCAGCACGCGCCTTGCGGCCCTTCATGCGCCGCCTTCCAGGCCTCGTCCAATCCCTCGAACCAGAACATCGGGATCGACTTCGCGCGGGCCCATGAGACCATGTTGATGAGGAAGGCAGCGGCGTTCGCCGGCGACGGCACGGCGCCGCCCACCGAATTGCCGCAGGACGGGTGGCCGATCTCGGAGACGATGACTGGCTTGCCGCCGGCCACGGCTTTCACGCGCGAGTATGCGTCGTCGACCATCCTGGCCGCCAGCGACAGCGGAACTCCCTCCCAATAGGGATAGATATTGGGCATCACGGCGTCGATCGCCGCCACGAGGGTTGGATGGTTCAAGAACATGCCATAGACATCGGCGGTCGCGACTTGCACGGCCGGCGCCTGGCTCTTGACGCTCTGGATGTACGCGATGAGCTGTGCCTCCGAGAGGTCGCCGCGCAACAACACTTCGGAACCTACGATTGCCAGATCGCACTCGCCGCCCTTCGCTGCCGTCACGAGATTGGCGACTTCGGTGGCGTTGGCCGCCATGTCCGTCGACAGCCAAGCGCCGCACGCTGCCTTGAGACCCAATTGATGGGCAACTCGGCCGATGGCTTCGAGCCCGTGCGTCATCCCAAATGACCGCACCCATCTTGTGAACGGCGCGACGAACAACAGTCGCTCGCGCACCTGCGCTTCGCTGATGGCTACGCCGAAGTTCGGGTCTTGCCCGTTCTTGTAGGGACTGAAGCCGACGCCATATAGCTGGTAGGCGAGTGGGGTTGGGGGCGGGAACACGCCGCGCACTTGCCACTCCAGGGGTGGGGCGCCGAAGGACTGGAATCCGATCACCGTCGTTCCGGACATGCGCCACGCCCCGACCATGCCGGTGGCGACATTGTGCCACAGAATCTCGTTCTGTCCGTTGCCGAAATTGGCCGCGCCCTGGATATGCCACTCGAGCGGCACGCCGCCGAACGACGCGAATCCCAGCCGCATCAATCCGTCCATCGGCCAGAAGCCACGCTCGCTGGTCTTAGTGTTTTCAAATAAGACGTCCGGCTTCCGGTCTCCCGTCAAGTCCACGGCACCGGCGATATGCCACACAGGATCCACGATCTCGATCACCTGGAATCCGAGGACGTCCATGCCATTGAGCAGCCAGGCGCCCCGGACGCCGGTGACCGTGTTCTCCCAGAGGACCTCCGGCCTTCCATCGCCGGTGAAGTCGGCGACGCCGACGATGTGCCACTCCCGCGGAACTCCACCGAACGAGATGAAGTCGATGACCGTCGTTCCGTTCATCGCCCAGATGCCGCGCTCACCGGTGCTCGTATTCTCGAAAAGGATGTCCGTCTGTCCATCACCCGTGATGTCGGCTGCGCCGACGATGCGCCAGTCGACCGACTTGGTGCCGAGCGAGTACACACCGCCGATCATTGATCCGTTCATGAGCCACACACGACGCTCACCGGTGATCGTATTCTCGAAAAGCACTCCCGGTACCGCCGACGTGAAGGCAAGGCTCGCGTTGCGGCCGGCCGTGCTCGACGTCAGCGGGCGCGGCGGACCGTTGCTTCGAACCTTCGGGTCGATTGGCGGTCCGCTCGCGCGATCACCGGCACCACCTTGTCCGATCGGACCCGCGGAGCGGATTGCGCGGTCGAGCGGCGGGCCGTCGACCTGCGCCGGTCGAAGTGCGGCTTTCGGCGGGACATTTTCCGTTGGCCGCGGTGATTCGCACCCGGCAATGAGCAGTAGGCAAAGCGTCGGCACCAGCGGTCGACCGAGACGCGCGAGCTGATACATGAGGACTCCGGCTGTCACCTACCGCACATCTAACCCGCCAGGTGGGGACGTCCTAACAAATTTTGCATCAACGGACGGTGCCCACGCACGCTCCGACCGTGGTCAGGCCGACAGCCGCGCGCAGCACGATCAGCGCGTCTGCTGCCTCGAGGCGGGTGTTGCAATTGGAGTCTCCTCGCGGCAGCGACGTCAGGCCCGAGGGGAGCTGCGAACCCAACAGCGCCTGCTGAATGAGCAGCGCGTCGAAGGCGTTCACCGTGCCGTTCTTGTCGACGTCACCGCGCAGCACCGCCGCCGGATTGTCGAGCGAGTAGGTGAAGAGTCCTCGGCCATAGGTGGCCGCCACGAGCTGTTTCGTCGTTGGGTTGTACGAGAGATCGTGGACGACGACGTTCGGCAATCCAGTCGGAGTGCTCGTCCACGACAGTCCGCCGTCGGTTGTCTCGAAGACGCCCGCGTCAGAGCCGATGAAGAAGTGATTGGGACCGTCGTCGATCATCGCCACGGCATTCACCGGCATATCGAGCAAGTTTCCGCTCACGCTGGTCCATGTTTGTCCGGCGTTCGTGGTCAGGAAGACGTGCGTCGGATTCGATCCGCTCACAGCGACCAATGCGCGCGCCGGATTGGTTCGATCGATCGCGAAGTCCGTGATCGTTCGATTCGGCAGTCCCGTGGTGCTGGGCACGAAGGTCGTTCCGCCGTCGCGCGTCACCTGCACATTGCCGTCGCTGGTGCCGACGTAGATCGTGAGCGCATCCGACGGCGCGATCGCAATCGACGTGATGGATCCCGTTCCCTTCGACAGATCGGCGGTCAGCGGCGTCCAGAGCGCTCCTTCGTTCGTCGTGCGATACAGCCGCATCGTGCCGAAGTAGAGCGTCGTCGGTGTGGCCGGATCCATCGCGAGCGGTGGAATGAACTGCGCCCGATCGCTCCCGACGATTCCGGTACTGGCATTGAGATATGTGTATGTCCCCGCCACGAGCGAGCGCCGCGTGATGCACGCACCTCCCGACCACTGGCACGTCGTCCAGAGCGTCGTTGGAGTTTGATAATTGATGGCGGTGAAGCCGCCGTCGCCGCCGGGGGGCAATCCGTTGTAGAACGAGGTCCCGTTGGCAAGGAGAGTTCCGTTGTCCTGCAGTCCGCCGAGCAATACGTTCGGATCCGTGGGATGCTGCGCGACGCCGGGATAGAACATCGAGATCGCAAGGCCGGAGTTGCGGCTGATCCACGTATTCCCCGCGTCGGGCGATGTGAACACACCGCCGTCTGTTCCGGCATACAGCTGCTGTGGGTTGCGTGGATCGATGGCGATGACGTGCCAGTCGCAGTGAATTTCCGTGGCCATCGGCTTGAACGTCGCGCCGCCGTCCACGCTCCGGAACGCTCGGACGCCGGCAATGTAGATCCGCTGTGCGTTCGTCGGATCGACGGCGATGTCGAGGTCGTAGGTGGCCTGCGAGCCGAAGTGCGTCCGCCCACCGGTGCTCAAATCGATCCCGGACGCAGCGACGGCCGTGAGCTGGCTCGTCCCGTCATCCCACCTGCTGACCGATTGGAATTGCGACGTCTTTGACCCGGCGATGATCCAAACGGCATTGGGCTGCGCAGGGGACACGGCGAGTTGAATTCGGCCGGTGCTCGTGAAATCGACCGTCCCGCTCGAGACGCGAGTCCACGTAGCACCGTTGTCCGGCGAGCGATACAGGCCGCTCCGTGTCGACGTCTGCGTCGCATAATCCGCCACGCCCGCGAAGAGGACCCCCGGCTTCGAGGGCAGCGCCACAATGGAGTTCACCAAGCCGAACGTCAGCGGTTGACTCCAGGTCTGACCGCTGGTCGTCGAGCGATAGATGCCGAACCTGTAATACGTGAACATCATGGTCGTCGACGTCGTGCTGCCCGCCGATGCCGGGTCGATGTACAGCTCGTTGATGAATCCGCCGCCAAAGGCACCAAACCCCAAGTTGCCGTTGTAACTGGACCATGTGGTGCCGCCATCGATGGAACGAAAAATCGCGCACCCAACCGCGCCGCTCGAGTAGGATGCGGCGGCGTACACGAGATTCGGATTCACCGGATCGTACTTCACCTTCGCCATCTGGAGCGTGCACTGATTGTCGGTGACGGGAGCCCATGATGCGCCCCCGGACGCGGTGCGCCAAAGGCCACCGTTCGGCGACGCGATGAGCATTCCTCCGGCTGCCGTGGGGTGAAGCGCGATGGCGTCTATGCGCCCGGCATCCAACTGCGGCCCTGAATCCCAGTACCCGAGGCCGAAGAACCCAGTCGGTCCCAGCGCGCGCCAGCTGCCCGCGACGCTCAGGATCGAGGGCGAGAGCGCCCGCTGCTGCGCAATTATCGAACGATTCCGGAGGATGGTTTCCCAGTCGGCCTGCAGATTCGGATACGCGCGCCGGTCCTCGAACCACGCCTGTCGACGACGCTGGAACTCCGCTCCCTCGTGCTCGTCGGGTTGCTGCGCGGCAATACTCCCCGCGGCGAACAGCACCCATATCGCCGCGACTCTCACGCAGTGCCGACTCATGGGACGCGACCCGCGTCGGGCCGGCGAACGAACGAGGTCACGTTCGTGCGCGACAGCTCGTGCATCTCCTCGACGTCGAACTGCAAGCCGCGAGGCGAAGCGGGCCTGAGCACACGGAAGCGGAACGAGGCGATACGCGCGGCGTCGATTCCCGTTGCCGACATACCCGCCACTCTGACGACGCCGCCCTCGCGGTTGGACGCGCGCGCGGTTCCATCGCCGATCGCCGCTTCTCCCTCATACGCGAGCGTGAGTGAGTCGTAGCGCAGCCGCCCGGTGAAGCTGCCGAGCGGACCAACCTCGGAGCCTACGTCGAGCGCGATGGTGACAACGAGAAACGAGGCGCCATCGGGCGTCGCGACGATTCGCGGCACAATCGACCGCGGCGACGGCGCCGCCGACGGTCGAACCTCGCCGACGGAATCTCGACAGGCTTGCGCGCCGGCCAGAAGGACCAGCGCGAAGCCTGCGGCGCAACGGCGGATACAGTGTGTCATGGAACGATGACCGGGTATTGAGTGGAGGTCGCCGTCGGAAAAAGATCCGAGAAGTCGGTGCCGAGCGCCTCGACGGCGTTCAGATACAGCGTGTTGATGCCGGACGTCGCGACGCGCAGACGAATCGTCGCGAGCTCCACGAGACCCGTCGCACCGCCGACAGATGCTCCGTTGATTCGGATGACGTTCACGACGTTGTCGAAGGTCCAGACCGGGGACATCGGACTGGCCGAGGTATTGACGTCGAAGAGCGACAACGAGCCGTACGTTCCCTGTGGGCCGGTCCACACCGGCCACGAGAACGTGACGGTAGTTTCACCGAGCGACGCCCCACGTGTGTCCACCAGCACCTGAACGCTGATGATGTCGCCGGGCTTGTAGCTGAACTTCGTGAGGTTCGTGCGCAGAATGATGCCGGCGCTGCGCGGCACGATGACGAGGACCGAATCGGCGTTGTACTGGGCGCTGTTGGCGACAATCCACGCCTGACCCGCGGCAATACCGGTGATCCTGCCGGTCGCATCGACCGTTGCAACACCGGGAATCCGTGACGCGAACGTCACCGACGGATCCGTCGGCGCCGGCTGGCCGGCCAACGTCGTGGTGACGAGCCCGGGCGACAGCGTGGATCCGATGCCGAGGACGCTGACCTTGTTCGCCGAGGTTCCGAAGGTGTTGACGTACGTGATGGGCGCTCCGCCCGCGAACACGCCGCGCGCTCGCCACTCCAACGGCGGGGCGCCGAACTGCTGGAAACCGATGACCGTCGTTCCGGACATGCGCCATGCCCCGACAACGCCGGTCGCGTAGTTCTGCCACAGAATTTCGTTCTGCCCGTTTCCGAAATCGCCTGCGCCGACAATGTGCCACTCGAGAGGCACGCCACCGAACGACGTGAATCCCAGCCGCGAGGTGCCGTTCATCGTCCAGAAGCCACGCTCGCCGGTATTCGTGTTTTCAAATACGACGTCGGTTTTCCCGTCACCCGTCAAATCCGCGGCAGCGGCGATGTGCCAGTCGAGTCCCACGACCTCAATCGCCTGGAAACCGACGACGGTGGTGCCAATCATCAGCCAGATGCCACGCACGCCGGTAAGAGCGTTCTCCCAGAGAACCTCGGGCCTTCCGTCGCCGGTGAAGTCGGCGACGCCGACGATATGCCACTCGAGCGGCACCCCGCCGAACGACGTGAACCCCGTCACCGTCAGGCCATTCAACGTCCAGAAGCCGCGCTCACCGGTGTTAATGTTCTCGAAAAAGATCTCCGGCTGCGCGTCACCCACTATGTCGGCCGCGCCGACAATGTGCCACTCCAGCGGCACGCCCCCAAACGAGTACGAGCCCGTTACGGTTGTTCCGCTCATCAGCCACAAACGACGCTCGGAGGTCAGCGTATTGTCGAAGATCACACTGGGCGTCGGGCCAGCTGACGCGAGGCTCGCGCGGAGGCCGGGGGCGCTCGGCCTCCGCGGACGTGGTGGACCGTTGCTCCGAACTCTCGAGTCGATGTACGGTCCGCTCGACCGATCACCTGCGCCGCTGTGAGTTCGTCCGATGGGACCCGCGGACCTGATTGCGCGGTCGACGGGCGGTCCGTCGGGCAGCGCCTGCCCTCGAAGGGTCGTACCGCGCGGAACGTTTTCGGTTGGCCGCGATGATTCACACCCGGTGCTAAAGAGAATGCACAGCACCACCATCGCGGAGTTGAGACGCGCGGCCCGACACATGAGATTGCTCCGGGTGCGATTTGCCGTACATCTTAGGTCAGGTGGTTCCGCGCGCAAGGAGCGAGTTTGACTCGGCAAATTGGCCATTGAAGTGTCCTAATGGCGATCCCGAGCTGCCGCGGAGAGGCAGTGCGAGGTCGCGTCCTCCGCATTGGTCGCCGACATCTCAACGGCGGGTGAGCACTTAGACGGACACACCCGTAGAGTTTCCGCGGTGACATCCTGATGAGCCGTCGCAAGCCGGGCCGGCAGACCGCCGCGCTTTCGCAACGCTCCCCGAGTATCTTCTGAGAATGATCTCGATTGTCGACTATGGGCTCGGGAACATCCGAGCCTTTCTCAACGTCTATCGCCGCCTCAACATCGAGGCGAAAACCGTCACGACGGCAGGAGAGCTCGAGGGCGCCACGAAAGTCATTCTTCCTGGAGTGGGCCACTTCGACCGCGCCATGCAGCGGCTCGAGGACTCCGGCATGCGGAAGGGCCTCGACCACCTGGTGCTCGACCAACGCGTTCCCGTCCTGGGCATCTGCGTCGGCATGCAGATGCTCGCGGAGGGGAGCGACGAAGGACAGCTCCCCGGACTCGGGTGGATCAAGGGCCGCGTCAAAGCACTTGCCGCCGCGCCGGCGGCGGGAAGTCTCAACTTGCCGCATATGGGATGGAACGATGTGCGGCCCGCGTCGCCGACGAAGCTGTTCGACCAGCTCGAATCGGATGCCCGCTTCTATTTTCTCCACTCGTTTTACTTCGAGTGTGCGCGCCCCGAGGACGTCGCGGCAACGTCGGACTATGGCCTAGCGTTCAGCTCCGCCGTCAGCTCGGCGAACATCCATGGTGTGCAGTTTCATCCGGAGAAGAGCCACCAATTCGGAACGCGGTTGCTGAGGAACTTCGCGGAGCTCTGAGGCCCATGCTTCGTCCGCGAATCATTCCCTGCCTCCTCGTGCACAAAGGCGGGTTGGTGAAGACGGTGCAGTTCAAGGATCCCAAGTACGTCGGGGATCCGGTGAACGCCGTTCGAATCTTCAACGAAAAAGAAACCGACGAACTGATGGTCCTCGACATCGATGCGACAGCGAATCGCGTCGAACCGGATTTCACGCTCATCTCGCAGTTGGCCGTCGAATGCCGCATGCCGCTATGCTACGGCGGCGGTATAAAAACCGTCGATCAAGCAAAAAGAATCGTCGGTCTCGGCGTGGAGAAGGTCGCCATCAGCTCAGCGGCGCTGGAAAACCCACGTCTGATCTCGGCGATTGCCGCCGAGGTGGGGAGCCAAAGTGTCGTTGTGGTGCTCGACGTGCGGAAGCGATCGTCCGGCGAGTACGACGTGTTCACGCACAACGGCAAGAAGAAAACAGGAAAACGTCTCGAAGAAGCGGCGGCAGACGCGCAAACGCACGGTGCGGGTGAAATCGTCGTGAACTCGATCGACAACGACGGTCAGATGAAAGGATACGATCTGGCGTTGGCGGCGAAGACGCGCGCCGCGACGCAACTACCCATGACGGTGCTCGGTGGAGCAGGATCGCTCGCGGACATTCAACGGCTCATCGCGGAGTGCGGCGTGCTCGGCGCGGCTGCCGGCAGCCTGTTCGTGTTCAAGGGCGCGTATCGCGCCGTTCTCATCAACTATCCCAGCCCGGCGCAGAAAGAAGACATCGTTCGCGCCGCGGTTCATTGATCGACGCCATCCGCACGGGCGCAATCCCCTCGCAATCGAGGAGGTTCTTTTGAAGGGTGTGTTGCTGATTACCGGTGGCACAGGGTCCTTCGGCCACGCCGTGCTCAGACGGTTTTTGGCTTCGGAGGTCGATGAGATTCGCATCTTCAGCCGCGATGAGAAAAAGCAGGACGACATGCGAAAGCGCTACGTGAGCTCGAAGCTCAAGTTCTACTTGGGCGACGTTCGCGATCGTCAAAGCTTGGACGCGGCGTTTCGCTCGGTCGACTATTGCTTTCACGCCGCCGCGCTGAAACAGGTGCCGTCGTGCGAGTTCCATCCGATGGAAGCGGTGCGGACGAACATCATCGGTGTCGAAAACGTGATCGGCGCCGCCGTTGCGGCCGGGGTAAAGCGGCTCGTGTGTCTCAGCACGGATAAGGCGGTATATCCCATCAACGCGATGGGCATCTCGAAGGCGATGATGGAAAAGGTGATGGTTGCTGCCTCGCGAAACCTTGGAGCGACGGCGACGACGATCTGCGGAACGCGCTACGGCAACGTCATGGCATCGCGCGGATCGGTCATTCCGCTGTTCGTTGATCAGATTTTCGCGGGCCGTCCAATCACGGTCACCGATCCGGAGATGACGCGGTTCATGATGTCCCTCGACGACGCGGTCGAGCTCGTGCTCTATGCATTCGAGCACGGAGGAAACGGCGACATCTTCGTGCAGAAAGCCCCGGCCACGACGGTCGGAATCCTCGCGCAGGCGGTGCGCGAGGTCCTGGGCCGGCCGGACCACGAGGTTCAGGTCATCGGAACGCGCCACGGCGAGAAGTTGTACGAGACACTCCTCAGCCGCGAAGAATTCGCCGCCGCGGACGACCTCGGCGAGTACTACCGTGTCTGTCCGGATGCGCGCGATCTGAATTACGAGAAGTACTTCGAGAAGGGCGAGAAGCGAATCACGGCGGCCGACGAGTACAACTCGCACAACACGCAGCAGCTGGATGTCGAAAAAATGAAAGCGCTGTTGCTCGAGCTCGAATTCATGCGGCGCGTGATGCGTGGCGAGCCCGGCGCCGTCGAGTACTGATCACGATGCGCATCGTCGTCACGGGCGCCGACGGCTTCATCGCTCGCAACCTTCGCGTACGCCTTGCGGAGGTGGGCCATAGCGACGTCGTTGGCCTGACGCGTGAAACGAGTGCCTCCGACCGACATGCCGCGCTCGAGCGCGCCGACTTCGTGTTTCATCTCGCCGGCGTGAACCGACCGCCGGACGTTTCGGGTTTTGAGAGCGGGAACTCACAAGCGACGCGGCAACTTTGCGACGAGCTCCGCGCGTTGCGGCGGCGGGTCCCGGTTGTTTTCAGCTCGTCGACACAGGCCGCGCTCGACAATCCGTATGGCCGCAGCAAGCTCGCGGCGGAAGCGGCGCTCGAGGCGTACGGCCGCGACGTGGGCGCGCCGGTGTATCTGCTGCGCCTGACCAACGTGTTCGGCAAATGGGCGCGGCCGAACTACAACTCGGCCGTCGCCACGTTCTGCCACAACATCGCACGAGGTCTTCCGATCACGATTCACGACCCCGGCGCGCCGCTCAACTTGGTTTATGTCGACGACGTGGTGACGGCGATGATCGCGCTCCTCGATGGCGCAGGATCCGGCGGCTTGATCGACGTGGGACCGACGTACGCGACAACGGTCGGGGCGGTCGCCGCCACGATCGAGGCGTTTGCCGCGAGCCGCGAGACGCTCCTCACGGAGCGCGTCGGCGTGGGGCTCGCGCGCGCGCTGCACGCGACCTACCTGAGCTATCTTCCGCCGAGCGACTTCGCATACACTCTCGGGCGCCATGAGGATCAGCGAGGCACGTTTGTGGAGGTGCTGAAGACGCCCGACTGTGGGCAGGTCTCGTACTTCACCGCCAAACCGGGCATTACGCGCGGCGGGCACTACCATCACACGAAGGCCGAGAAGTTTCTCGTCGTCATGGGATCGGCGCTGTTCCGCTTCAAGCACATCATCAGCGGCGAGCACGTCGAGCTTTCTGTCGACGCGAACGAGGCGCGCATCGTGGAGACGGTGCCCGGGTGGGCGCACGACATCACCAACGTCGGTTCCACTGAAATGATCGTCTTGTTGTGGGCGAACGAGATTTTCGATCCGCGCCAACCCGACACCGTGGCTTCTCCGCTGACTCCGTGAAAAAGCTCAAGGTCGTCACCGTCGTCGGGACGCGTCCGGAGATCATTCGGCTCTCGAGAGTCATCGCGCGGCTCGACGAGTTTTGCGACCACGTGCTCGTGCACACGGGACAGAACTACGACTACGAGCTGAACGAAGTGTTCTTCGAGGAGCTGGCGGTGGGGCGCCCGGTGCACTTCCTCGGGAGCGCCGGCGACACGCCGGCGCACACGATTGGCAACGTGATCATCGCCGTCGACCGTGTCCTGGAGACCGAGCGGCCGGATGCCCTGCTCGTCCTCGGTGACACGAACAGCTGCCTGGCCGTGATTCCGGCCAAGCGCCGCAAGATTCCGATCTTCCACATGGAAGCGGGCAATCGCTGTTTCGACGCGCGCGTTCCCGAGGAGACGAACCGCCGCATCGTCGACCACACGGCGGACGTCAATCTCACGTACAGCGCCATCGCCCGCGAGTACCTGCTGCGCGAGGGACTGAGGCCGGACCTCGTCATCAAGACGGGCAGCCCGATGTTCGAGGTGCTCACGCATTATCGCGCCGCCATCCAGCGGTCGGACGTGCTCGCGCGCCTCGGGCTCCAGTCGGAGCAGTACTTCGTGGTCAGCGCGCACCGCGAGGAAAACGTCGACGGCGACCGGCCGTTCGCGAAGCTCGTCGCCGTGCTCAACGCGGTGGCGGAGGATCACGCTTTGCCGGTGATCGTGTCGACGCATCCGCGGACGTTCAACCGCATCCAAGCCACTGGCGCCCGCTTCCACGACAATGTGCGATTGCTGAAGCCGCTCGGCTTCCTCGACTACGTGCGGTTGCAGATCTCGGCGCGGGCGGTGTTGTCGGATAGCGGCACGATCACGGAGGAGGCGTCGATCCTCAATTTTCCGGCGCTGAATCTGCGCGAGGCGCACGAGCGTCCGGAGGGGATGGAGGAAGCCGCCGTAATGATGGTCGGTCTCGAGGTCAACCGAGTGCGCCAGGCGCTCGCCATCTTGGTGCAGCAGCCGCGCGCCGACACGCGCGGCCTCCGACTGGTGGCCGACTATTCGATGCCGAACGTCTCCGACAAAGTCGTTCGCATTATCCACAGCTACACGGACTATGTTCGGCGTGTGGTCTGGCGCGAGCCGTCGTGAGCGCTCGCGCTAGGCGCGAATCATGATTTTCTGAACGCCGAGCGTGTGCAGGACGCGCTGGCCGAGCTGGATCAACCAGTTGCGATTCTTGTAGTGGCGCCAGGAGCGGTTCTCGCCGGCCATGATCGATTTGAACTCGTCGGCCGAGATCCCGAGCTTGGTCGCGAAATACTCGATGTCGTGCTCGATCTCGGTTGGATCGTACGCCTTCTGGGCGATCTTCTCGAGGGCCTCCGCTCGCGTCATCTGCTTGGTGAGGATGAGGCTCGAGAAGTGAGCGCGCCGGTTGTCGTAGCCGAACTTCTCCGGCATCCAGTACGATTCGATGAACCGGGTGCAGCGCGACTCGTAATGTTTGTGCGCGTAGGTTTGCCAGCCGAATTTCTCCGTCAACTCTTTGACCGCGTCCGCCTTCACGTAGGGGACGTAGTCGAGCGGGCGGATGACGCGCAGACCCTTGAAGAAGCGATAATAGATCTTGTATTTGAAGATTGACGACATCGGGAACGTCGTCAGCGGTCGTGTCCCGAACCGGCCGTGAATGTCCCGGATGTAGGTGAGGTCCGTCCCCCAGTACGCCCAATCCAGCGGCTGACGTACACACTCGGTCGAGATGTTCCCGCCGGTCAGGATGTACTTGAAGCCGTGCTTCACGGCGAAATCGTACATCGCCGAGAAGAACGCCAGGTCCTGCGGCAAATCGGCATAGGCCACGCCGGCCTTCAAGAACGCCAATTGGAGATCTTGCATCTCCTGCCAGTCGATCACCTCGGTGTGCAGGTCGAGCCCAAGGCCCTCGATGAGCTTCTCGATGTTGTTGACCGACTGCTGCGAGTTCCACCCGGCATCGACGTGGAAGATCAACGGCCGCAGCCCCAGCTTCGCCTTGGCGAAATACGTCAGGTACGAGCTGTCGACGCCGCCGCTGACGCCGATGATGCAATCATGATCCCGGCCTTGTCCGTCCCGCTTGATCTGCTCGACGATTCGCGCCAGCGCGCGCGCTCCGCGCTCGTCCGTGTGCCACGACGGCTCGATGATCTCGTAGAAATTCCGGCAATGATCGCACACCCCGGCGGCGTCGAACGTGATCCCGGGGTCGCTCGTGTCCATGATGCAATTCGTGCAAATCTTGTATGGCGTCGCAGTCGTGCCCAATGCCAATCCTCACAAAAGTGATGTCAGTGAACCTCTCCGCAATCTAGCGTGCGCCCCGCGACGAGACACGGTGCACGGAGTAAGGGCATGTTCTAACTTCAGACCCCATGCCACTCGACGTCTCGCCCTTCCTCGTGCGCCTGTCGGCGCCAAGGATGACAATTTCAGCGCACGCCAGTCATACCCCATGACGGCGGCCCCTCGAACGCTCTGGGTGGCCACCGAGATTTATTACCCGGAAAAGACCTCCACCGGCTTCCTGCTGACGAAGCTGGCGGAAGGTCTGGCGGCGACCGGAAATGTCGCCGTCCTTTGCGCCCAGCCGAGCTACGAACGCCGCGGCGAGCAGGCGCCGGCCCGCGACCGGGTGCACGACGTGGACATCATCCGGGTCCTCCATCCCCGGTTCAATCGCGCCAGCATCATCGGGCGCACGCTCAACGTCGCCGTCGTCACCCTGGGCCTCTTTTTCCGGGCGCTGCGCGAGTTCAAGCGGGGCGATGTCGCGCTCGTGGTCACCAATCCACCGCTGCTGCCCTTCGCGATTCTCGCCGCGGCGAAATTGCGCGGCATGCGCGTCGGCTTGATCGTCCACGACGTTTATCCGGAAGCGGCAATCCTCGCCGGCGTTCTTCAGCCCAATGGATTTCTCGCGCGCATCTGGCGCTCGGCGAACAATTGGATGTTCCGGCAAATGGATCGAATCGTGGTGCTGGGGCGCGACACGATGCGCCTGTTCGCCGATCGAATGCCGGACGGCACGGAGCGATTGCGCCTCATAGCGAACTGGGCCGATGTCGACGATGTCCGTCCCTCCGACACGGCGGAAAACGCGCTTCTGAAATCGCTGGGCCTCGAGAGGCGTTTCGTTCTCGGGTACGCCGGAAATATGGGTCGTGTCCACGACATCGGCCTCCTGCTGGATGCCGCCAGGAATCTCAGGCAAGAAGCCCCCGACGTTCACTTGTTATTCGTCGGAAACGGCGCGAAAGACGCCGAGGTAAAAGCCGTGGCGGCGGACCCCAACGCCAACGTGACACTCGTCGGACCGATGGACCGCGACGAGCAGCCGGTTTTTCTGAACGCGTGTCACGTTGCGATCATGGCACTGGCGCCAGGGATGTCGGGCGTCGGCGTGCCGAGTCGTCTTTACAACGTGCTTGCCGCGGGCCGACCCGTCGTCGCGGCCGTCGACGCGGACTCCGAGCCATCGCTCATCCTCAGCGAGGAAGAAGTCGGAATCCAAGTCACGCCGGGGGACGTGGACGGATTTGTCCGCGCGGTCGTGACAATGCGCTCGGATCCGTCGTATTTGCAGGCGGCGGGCGAGCGAGCCCGCCGCGCCGCGGTGGCGCGTTTCGGCTTTCCCCAAACGCTGGAGGCGTACCGCGAGCTGCTCGGCGAATGGGGTTGGCCCAGCCAGACATCATGAGCCAGCCGCTCGCCGTCGTCACCGGCGCAAGCGGGTACCTCGGGCGCGCGCTGATCGATCGGCTCTTGTTAGAGGGCGCCCGCGTCGTAGGGATATCACGAGCGCCGGGCCCGGACCGCGCCGGCGTCTCGTTCGTGCGGGCGGACATTCGAAAGGCCAATCTCCTGGAGGAGAGCTTTCGCGGAGCGGACGTCGTGTTTCATCTCGCCGCGCACACCCACGACGTCCGGTCAACCGACGATTCCGGCGAACAGCAGGCGGTAACATTGGGCGGAACGGTCGCCGCGCTGAAGGCCGCGGAACGCTGCGGCGTCCGCCACTTCATTTTTGTCAGCAGCCTGGCAGTGTTTGGCCCCGTGGGGTCCGCCGGCGCGACCGAGGATGACCCGTGCAACCCGGCGAGTCCATACGGTCGCGCCAAGCTCGACGCGGAGCGCGAAGTCTCGGCTTTCGCCGCGCGGACCGGCGCGTGCGCCGCGAGCATCAGGCCCGCGATGATCTATGGCCCGGGCGCTCCGGGCAATCTGTCGCGGATGATCCGAGCCGTTCGCGCGCGCACTTTCCCGCCTATCCCGGAGTTCGGCAACCGACGCAGCATGGTGGCCGTCGGCGACGTGGCGCAGGTGCTGGCTCGAGCGTGGCGGTCGAACGTCCCGGGTGGCCGAGCGTTCAACGTCACCGACGGCCGCGGGTATTCAACGCGTGAGATTTACGACCTCATTCGCCAGGCGCTGGGGCGAGGACGGCCGGCGTTGACGTTCCCGGCAGCGTGGTTTTCCGTAGCGGCGCGTGTGGGCGATGTCGGGGCGAGACTCATCGGACGACGGTTGCCGTTCGACAGCGGCGCCCTCGACCGTCTTCGCGGATCGGCTTTTTTTCTCTGTGATCGGGCGCGTTGCGAGCTTGCCTTCGTGCCGACGACGACGTTGGCCGATGCGATGCCGGCGATAGTACGGGCGGCTGGCGAACGATGAGCATTTTCATACTGAGCGTTTCGTGAAACGGTTGCTCGACCTGCTTCTCGCCCTGGCCGCGGCGACCGTGCTCGCCGTCCCGATGCTCATCATCGCCGCGGCGGTGCGTCTCACGTCGCGGGGGCCGGCACTCTACTGGTCCGACCGGATCGGCCGCCACAACCGAACGTTCCGGATGCCGAAATTTCGGACGATGCGTGTGGGGACGCCGGCGCTGGCGACGCATCTCCTGGCCGATCCCGACGCGCACCTCACGCCGATCGGCGGCTTCTTACGCAGAACGAGTCTCGACGAGTTGCCGCAGCTCTGGAACATCCTGCGCGGGGAGATGAGCTTCGTCGGCCCGCGGCCGGCGCTGTTCAATCAAGACGACCTTGTAGCCCTCAGAACTGATCGCGGCGTTCACGAGCTCATCCCCGGACTCACCGGGTGGGCGCAGATCAACGGACGCGACGACCTGTCGATCCCCGACAAGGTCGCGCTCGACGTCGAGTATCTCAGGCGGAGATCGACCGTGACGGATCTCCGCATTCTCGCGTTGACCTTCGTGCGCGCGGCGCGCGGCGACGGCGTGTCACACTAGCGCGCGGCAGCCCCACAAATCCCACACTGAGACGACCGAGGCGAAGCAAGCGTGGCGCACGAACGCGGATCAAAGACCGTCCTGCTCGTTGCCGGGGCTCGGCCGAACTTCATGAAAATCGCGCCCCTGGAGAAGGCGCTTGGCCGCGCCGGACATCGCACGATCATCGTGCATACGGGGCAGCACTACGATGAAAACATGTCCGCGTCCTTCCTACGCGAGCTCGGAATTCGGCGTCCCGACCACAATCTCGGCGTGGGTTCCGCGTCTCATGCAGTACAGACCGCGCGCATCATGCAGTCCTTCGAACCCGTTCTTCTCGACACGCGTCCGGACTGGGTGGTCGTGCCGGGCGACGTGAATTCGACTCTCGCGTGCGCCCTCGTGTGTGTGAAACTCAAGGAGGAGACGCAGACTCGCCTGGCGCATCTCGAGGCCGGGTTACGGAGCAACGATTGGCGGATGCCGGAGGAGGTCAACCGCGTTCTCACGGACCGTTGCTCGGATCTGTTGTTGATTCCAAGCCGCGATGCGATAGCGAACTTGAGGGCCGAAGGCATCCATGAGTCACGCATCGCCTTTGTCGGGAACGTAATGATCGACACGCTGCTGGATCGCCTGCCGGACGCGCGAGCCCTTGACATACCAGGCAAGTTGGGACTTACGACGGGCGCCTTCGTTGTCGCGACGCTGCATCGGCCATCGAACGTGGACGATGCCGACGCGCTGGAGACCGGCTTGCGGGGCCTCGGTGCCATCGCCGAGGAGCGAGAGGTTCTCCTCGTGGTGCATCCGCGGACGGCCAAACAAATCGAGGCGTTTGGATTTGAAAGTCTTCTAAACCCGCTGCGTGTCACCGAGCCATTGCCATATGTAGAATTGCTGTCCTTGGTCGACGCCGCTGCCGCTGTCGTGACGGATTCCGGGGGACTGCAAGAGGAAACCACGACGCTCGGAGTTCCTTGCGTCACGCTCCGCGAACAGACCGAGCGCCCGGTGACGGTTGAAGAAGGAACCAACCGCCTGGTGCCCTGGCCGCTCTCCGTCGAAGGCATTCAGTCGACGTGCCAGGAGTCGCTGAAGCAGGGTCGCGTCGGTGTGGGCGCGAGATCGCCGGACGGATGGGATGGCCGTGCCGCTGAGCGCTGCGTCGAGGCGCTCATTCGGTAGCGGTTTCGCAATGCACCTGCCCCGGGATTTTTTTCGCGAGCAGCTTGGTGAATTGCTCACGCCCTCCGGCTCTCAAATGCACGTTGTCGTAGAAGAGCGAATCCGGTATTGCATCGCGCAGGTCGAGCCACTCGAGAGGCGCACCGTTTTCGAGGGCATCCCGAAGCAGCGCCACGGTGGCGGTGGGCGTTCGCACGCGAAAGGCGGCCGCTTCCGGCATGAGGACCACGACGATCGTGTCGGCGATTCGTGGCATGATCGACCCGAGCTGATGCGCCGCGAGAATTTCCGGGTTGCTTGGCACCAGCCGAGCTGCGTCGAACCAACCGGCCCGTTCCCAGTTCGCGATTTGCGCGGCGAGAGCCGCCTCGCTGGCGCGCGGCAGCGGATAGTCGATCGAACTGCTCCATGGATCCGGATCAGTTGGCGCGAATACCTCGTCGGTCGAAAGATGAAACGCTTCGGCCAAACGAGCCCGAACGCCCAAAAAGGGATTCGTCAACGCGTTGTGGATGCCGATGTAGTTCGCGCCGGCCCAGAGCCCGCGTCGCGCGAGCGACTTGAACCCGTCCCGCCCTGCAGCGGCGAATCGAAACAGCTCGGACATGTTTGCCGGGCCGGCATCGGGTGACGTGTAGCCATACAGCCACGCGGGATGCAGGCCAAGCACGAGTACCGAGGGACGCAGACGCGTTCGGTCGAGAGTGCCTAAGTAGTACTGTAACTCACGAAAAGTGAGACCCGAGCTGCCGATGTTCAACACGCGGTGGTGGCCGCATAGCTGTTTCGACAGCAACGGCGCGTCGACATCGACACGGGCCGTCGATAGTCCCGCCATCAACACGAGCTTCGCCGCAGATTGCGCGCGGTCGGCGAACAAATGCAACTCCGCCGACGCAACGCGACGCCCGATGCGGTCGAACTCGGTCGTCGAGAGACGCGCTCGCCGCTCGAGGAACGCCGGATCGGGGCCGAACGCCGCGCGAAACGCCCCGTCGATCACGACGAGGGCGATCACCAGCGCGCCGACCACACGGCCAAGATCCCACAGCCGCCCGAGCTCCACGCGCCGTCCGGTGGCCATCAAAAACTTTGATAATAGAAGTACGAACCCGATCGTCCGAGCCAGAGCACGAACAAGAGCCGGATGACGACCCAGCAGATCCGCAGCCCGATGAACACCTTCTCGCGGGTGGTTTGCACGGTGATCACCCCAGAAACGCGGTGGCGGGATGCGCGATGAATGCCAGCGACAGCGCGACGAACTCGAACGTGAGAACGGTGGCCGCTACACGGGCGACGCGGTTCGCGCGATACGCTGCCACCCCGGATTCACCCCACCGTTTCATCATGGCGCGATTAGACGCTACACAGCAGATGAGCGCGACGGCGTGCGCCGCGCCCCAGATCACGTAACGCAACGAAATGCCGTGCCACAAGCCGGCCCCGATGAACGTCACCGAGATCGCGATGGCGTAGATCGCGACGGGCGACGTTTTCGGCGCGCGACGCATCAGCCCGAGCTGGACCGGAATGAAAATGTTGCGGCGAATGAACAGCGACAGCGAGATGTGCCATCGTTCCCAGAACTCGACAATGTTCCGCGCGACGAGCGGATGACGAAAATTCTCCGGGGTGTGGACGCCGATGAGCCGGCCGGCGCCGACGGCGATGTCGCTGTACGCCGAAAAGTCGAGGTAGACCCAGACGTAGTAGACCTGAAGCTCGAGCAACAGGTAAGGCCACGGCGCGCGGAATCCCGTGAGAAACGTCACCTCGATGACGCGCGCCAGCACGAACTTCTTGAACATCCCCGACACGATGCGTTCGATGGCCGCGAGCGTACCCGTCGGCATCAAGCGCGGCGGGACGCCGCGGTGATACGCGAAGTCATGCCACGATTGAATCGGCCCCGCCGCCAGCATGTGGAACGGAAAGAGATAGTTCGTCGCGTCCATCCACCCGCTCGTCGCCACCGCCGGGTCACCTTCGGCGCCGGCACGCAAAAGCTCCACGGCGCGGAGCGCGACGTATGAGAAGCTGACGAGCGAAAGCACGCGCCAGATGGAGCCCGGCGCGCCATCGGCGAAGTGCGACGGGCGCAGCTTGTGCATGAGGAACAAGCCGGCGACGCCACTCGCCGCCGCGAGCAACGCGAGACGCTTCCACGCTCTCGTCCTCACCGCCGACGCTCCGTGCAGCAGAAACGCGAATGCACCCGCCGAAATCGCGGCGGCGAGTCCGGCGACCGCGCCGATGAACCCGAGATTCACCGCTGCGAGCAATCGCCGCCGCCAAATGACGTCGGTGACGGGAAGCAGAAGAACGACAGCGGTGGCGAGAAAAATCCAGAAAAACGGACTTCCGAGATCGATCGCGAACCCGGTCAGCACGAAGCGTCGGTTAGTCGGCGGGGCGAACGAACGTCGCGGGTCGTTCGCCCGTGTTGACGGTGCGCGTGTACCATGTCACGCCCGCCGTGGCTCCATTCGCGGTGAACGGACGAAACCCAACGGCGTCATAGAACCCGCGCGCCGGCCCGTTCTTCGACGTTTCGATGAACTCGCCGACGACCGTCGAATACCCGTTTGCCGCCGCGGCGTCGAGCATCTCGCGCATGAGGTAATGTTCCGCCGTGCGTCCGATGATGCGGCAGCTGAGCAGAAAGCTATCCATCACCAGCGTGCGCCCCGGCGAGTCACCGGGTTCGCTCGGCCGGCCGATCGCCAGACCGACGAGCCCATGATCGCCGAACCGGTCGCGAAGGCGTAAGGTGAGGCCGATCGCGCCGGGTTGGTCGAGCATGCGACGGACGTGATCGGCGCTGTGCCGCCGCGTCGTGAGGTTGAACTGGTTGGTCTTGGCGAGCAGTTGCGCGACGCGAGGCAAATCCTCATGAGCGATCGGTGAAACTTCACCGACCATATCGAGCGACGCGAGGTAATCCTCCACCGATGTGGCGGCCTCCCGCGCGTGCTGGCGCCTCGCCTCGATCCGGTAGCGAGCGCCTCGCTCCAGGTCATCGCCCGTCAAACCCGCGGTCTCGAACCACAGCCCCGCTTGGAGCACACGGACGTATTCCGCCGGTTCAGGCGGGACGCTCACGACGGCAACGTCGGGCAACGCCTGACGTATGTGCTCCTGCTCCGCCGCGTTGTCGTCAAAGAAGACGAATGAATCGAGTCCGACCGCGAGTGTCGTCGCGATGCGTTGCAGCATCTGCTGCTTCGGCTCCCAGCCGGCTTCGAACGCCGCGAAATCGTCGAGCGTGAGGATCATGTCCCGACGTTCGACAAACGGCGAGCGTGCGTCGTCCGGATTGTTCTTGCTCGCTACGGCGAGGGCGACGCCACGCGCCGCGAGCTGCTTCAGATGCGTCTGGAACGCGATGAACGATTCTCCGGCAGCGCCATCGAGAGCCACGCCGGCCGCGCCGACTTCCCCGACGACGCCGCCCCACAGGGTGTCGTCGAGATCGACCACGAGCACCTTGCGCGCCCCGATGGCCAGCGCGCGCACGGCGGCGCACAGGTGCTCCGCGAGGACCTGAACACCCTGTTCGCTGAACGGCTGCTTCGTCCACGCATAGCGCCGCGGATCGTAAAACTGCGCGCGCCCCAGCGTGCCGGAGAGCTCCTCGAGCGGCAACCAGTAGCAGCCGTCCGGGCGCGCGTCTCTCAGCGCATCGTTCATGCGGCGGACTGTGTCGACATCGCCGCCGGGGAGTGCGCCGACGTGATACCCGAGCGCACCGGGGTTCACCCAGTCGTAGCCGACCTGAATCAGCCGACCCACGCCCCGATCGGCGGCGAGGTGCCATACCTGCCGCCAGAGCGCGAGCTCGTCGTCGATGCGCGCGCTCGCCGCGCGGTCGTCGGAGTTGAGCAAACGCTGATTCCAGGGCATGAACACGAGCACGTCCGGCGCGTCGCCGCCGGCCGACAGGTCCTGTACGACATTGTCATAGGCCGCTTCGGTCACCCGCAGCGCGATGCCCTGGCTCCACGCGACGGCAACCATCGCCTGTCCGATCCACGTCGTCGTGCATTGGCCGGCGAGACGAACGTGCAGCAGGGGCCCCGCCGTGCTGTCCGACGACAGCTCTCGCGCGATGAAACTTCCCGCGCGCGACAGAGCTTCGCCCGCGAGCTGTCCTCGCCGAATGGCCTCCCGCAGCACGTCGAGGGCCGCGTGCCCCTGCCCGGCCTTTCGCAGCCGATCAGCGGTTTGGAGCGGTGACATCCCTGCGGCGCTCACCAGAGCTCCTGCCGCCGTTTCTGCAGGATGAGCGCCGCCGAGCGCGGGAGGAACTTGGCGCCGGGCAGCGTCCGGCGCGGTCCGACGGACCGAAACTCGAGTACGCGAAATCCGCCTTGCTCAGCCAGTCGCACCAGCTCTGATTCGCGGCGGAACTCGAAGATATGATCGACCTGCGCCGCCGTCAGCGCGCCGGTGAGAAAAGCGAGCCCGTGGGGCCGGAGCAGACGCCCCATGATCTCGACGAGTCGGTTGGGGGTCTCGAGATGCTCGATGAGGAAACTACAAATACACGCGTCGGCGGGTTCGAGCGCCGTGGGGTCCAGTGTCATCGCATCGCGCTGCGCGTACCGCGCGCGCTCGGCCATGCCGGCAACATGCGCGAGCTGCTGCGCCATCGCGATCGACGATGCACTGACGTCGTATGCGTCCAGCGTGGCACCGGGGACGCGGTCGAGCGCCCACAGGCCCCACGCGCCGTGCCCTGGCGCGATCTCGACAATCCGGGCGCCTGGCGTCAGCGAGCGGAGAAAGCGCTCCTCGAAGACCGCGGCGAGATCCATGTGGTGCGCCCACAAAAACGTCGTCGCGTACACGCCCCACAGATAATCGTCCATCGACGCCGCGTTGGCGTAGAGATCCGTCTCGCAGTCGCGAAACGACTTCGCCTCGTAGCGCCCACTCGCTTCGTAATCGGCCTGCGCGAAGTTCACGTCCATGGAAAATCGGACGAACGCGTCGTTCATCCGCTCGATGGCGGCGTCACCATATGCATCGACGGCCCACCCGCCGAGCAGACCGGCCAGTCGTCGAAACCGATCAGGGTCGACGTCCATCGCCTCTTGCACTCCGGGGAACGAGCGCGGGTGACGACGGCGGATGTCCGCCACGATGCGTTCCGAGAGATCGGCGTTCACGAAACAGTGCCGCTATCGCCGGGCGGCAATGAGATCCTCGAGCTCTCCGACCGTGTTCAAGAGCGCGACCTCGCGACTGGAGAAGCGGACACCGAAGGCGTTCTCGACCCGCAGAATCAGCGACACGTGCATCAAGGAATCCCAACCCCGTACATCGGACGCCGTCGTCTCTCGTCGAATCACCAACGAATCGTTCTCGAACACTTCGCGAAACACGTCTGTCAACCGCGCGAGTATTTGGGACATCCTCAACTGACTGGTCTATACGGAAGCTCGCATCAGGGGGCGTGCGCGGTCGCCCGGCGGGCGATCTGCGCTTTCGAGGCCGCGACGACGCGATCGACAGTCAACCCCAGCTCCTCGTAGATCGTCGCGTACGGCGCACTCGCCCCGTACCGCGTCAGCCCGAGGACCTCGCCGTTGCCCGCGATCCACTTGTACCACGACATCGGATGACCTGCCTCGATCGCGACGCGAGGGACGTCGTCGGGCAGCACGGATCTCTGATACTCGTCCGACTGGCGCGAGAACAGCTCCATCGACGGCATGCTGACGACGCGCGACGCCACGCCTTGTTCGTTCAATTTCTGATGTGCGGCGAGCACCAGCGCCACCTCGCTCCCCGACGACATCAGGATGACGTCGGGCGTTTTTCCTTGTCCCGCGTCGGCGAGCACGTACGCGCCCTTCGCGACGCCGTCGGCGGACGCATACGTGTCACGATCGATGAACCCGAGCTTTTGTCGTGTCAGCACGAGGGCGACCGGCCCGTCCTGGTGCTCGACCGCCACACGCCACGCGACGGCTGTTTCATTCGCGTCCGCCGGCCGAATCAGCGTGAAGCCCGGAATCGCCCGCAGCGCCGACAGTTGCTCGATCGGCTGGTGCGTCGGACCATCCTCGCCGAGTCCGATGGAATCGTGCGTGTAGATGAAGATCACGCGCTGATGCATGAACGCCGCGAGGCGAACCGACGGCCGCATGTAGTCCGAGAAAATCAAGAATGTACCGCCGTACGGGATGATGCCGCCGTGCACGGCCATCCCGTTCATGATCGCGGCCATCCCGTGTTCTCGAATGCCAAAATGCACATAGCGCGCGGCGTAATCCTGCGGCGAGAAGTTCTTCCACGTCTTGACAGACGTGTTGTTCGACGGCGTCAGATCCGCCGACCCTCCGACGAGCTCGGGCAGTTGATCCGCGGTGGCGTTCAGCACCGCGCCGAACGCGGCGCGGCTGGCGATGTTGCCGTTCTCCTTGGTAAAAGTCGGAATCTTCGACGTCCAATCCGGCGGCAATTTGCCCGCCAAACGTCGCTCGAGCTCTTTGGCGTCGTCGGGATGCGCCGCGGCGTACGCCGTCCATCGGGAGCTCCACTCGCGGTGCAGCGCGGCGCCGCGGTCCTTGGTCTTGCGCCAATGGGCAAGCGCTTCGTCGGGAACGAAGAACGGCTCCGTGCTCGGCCATCCATAGTTCTTCTTTGTCGCGATCACATTGTCCTTGCCCAGCGGCTCTCCGTGCGCCTTTTCGCTATCCTGTCGCGGGCTGCCCCATCCAATATGAGTTTTCGTAATCACCAGCGTCGGCCGTTCGCGGTCGGCCTGCGCTTCGGCGATCGCCCGCTCGATGGCGTCGAGGTCGTTGACGTCGGCGATGTGCAGCACCTGCCACCCGTACCCGGCGAACCGCTTGGCGGTGTCGTCGGTAAACGTTAGATCCGTCGATCCGTCGATCGTGATTCGGTTGTCGTCGTAGAAGCCGATGAGTTTTCCGAGCTTGAAATGGCCGGCAAAGCTCGAGGCTTCGTGCGAGATGCCCTCCATCAGATCGCCGTCACTACAGATGAAATACGTGTAGTGGTCGACGATGTCGTGGCCGGGGCGATTGAACACCGCGGCGAGATGCGCCTCAGCGACGGCCATGCCCACCGAATTCCCTATCCCTTGCCCAAGCGGGCCGGTCGTCGTTTCGACGCCAGGCGTGTAGCCGTACTCCGGATGGCCCGGCGTCCGGCTCTCCCACTGGCGGAATTGCTTCAGGTCCTCGAGCTCCAGGTCGTAGCCGCTCAAGAACAACGAGCTATACAGCAGCATCGATGCGTGCCCCGCCGACAGGACAAACCGATCGCGACCCGGCCACTTCGGGTCCGACGGGTCGTGTCTCATGGTCCGCGTGAACAGCACGTACGCCAGCGGTGCAAGCGCCATCGGCGTACCGGGGTGTCCTGACTCTGCTTTTTGCACCGCGTCCATCGACAGGGTGCGGATGGTGTTGATCGCTAGCAGATCGAGGTCGTTTGTCGGCATACTGGATCGTGGATCGGGAGAGGCGATGCAAACAAACCTAGCTAGCTATCGGCCGTCGGCTGGCTACCGTCATCCGAACGCGGCCGTCGGAATACCCAATTGAGTCTCGTCCGTTCATCATGACCACCGGCACCTCGGAGCAGCGTCGCCCGACAATCCTCCTTCCTCCGCAACCCGAGAGGCAGCCGGGGCGCATCTCTCCCCGTCTGCGCGGCACCGCAATCGGCGCGGTCGCCGGTGCGCTCCTCGGTTATTTTCTCATCGAGTTCGGCTTACCCGATGTTCTTGGCGGCCTCCAGAGTCAGTATCTGCTCTTCGCGGGAGTTTTCCTGGGCGCCGCTCTTGGGGCCTTCGAGCTTCACTGGTTTGTCATCGGCATCGATGCACTGATGTGCCTGGCCTACCTCGTCATCGGCGACACGCCGATCATGCCGCGCTTGGCCGCGGGCTGGGTCCGCGCCGATTCCGTTCCGGCGTCAGCGGATGCAATCGTCGTCCTGTCCGCGAGCGTCAACTCGAATGAAATGCTCAACTCGCAGGGTGTTCAGCGTTTACTGTCCGGTCTCGAGCTGTACAAGCGCGGAGTGGCCCCGCGCCTCTTCACGACGACCGTCGAGGCGCGGTACGGCCAGCTTGTCGTGTCGAGCACGAGCGATCAACGACGACTCGTCGAGCTCGCCAGTGCGACGTCCGGCTGGACGACCCTGACCGGCGTAATGACGACGAGAGACGAGGCCATCCAGGCGGCCGCCAAGCTCCCGGCGGGTGCGCGCACCGTCATCGTGGTCACGACGCCGATGCACACGCGGCGCGCATGCGCAACGTTCGAGACAGTGGGATTCAGGGTGGTCTGTGTCCCGTCGGGTGAGCACGAACACGTAACCTGGCACCCGGTGCACGCCTCCGACCGACTCGCCTCGTTCCGCGAATACTTCTATGAGCGGCTCGGAATGGTGAAATACCGGCACAAAGGCTGGATTCGTTGACCAGGGTTGGCGCTCTCATCGTTGGTGGCGGCTTCTACGGTGCTCGCCTCGCGTTGATGCTCCGTGGCCTTGGCCGGCGCGTCGTTCTGGCCGAGCGTGGCAGCGAGCTACTCGGGCGCGCGTCGCTCCGTAATCAGGCGCGCGTGCACAACGGCTATCACTATCCGCGAAGTTTGCTCACGTCGCTGCGGTCGCGGCTCAACTACGCGCGGTTCCTCGAGGAGTACGCGGACTGTGTCGACGATTCGTTCCCGCATTACTACGCCGTCGGCCGGGCGATGTCGAAGGTCACGGCGTCGCAGTTTCTGGAGTTCTGCCGGCGTATCGAGGCACCGGTCCAACCGGCACCGCCGGAAGTGAAACGGCTGTTCGATCTCAACCGAATCGACTCGGTCTTTCAAGTTCGCGAATGCGCGTTCGACGCAGTGAAGTTGCGGGCTCGGGTGAAACGAGAGTTGGATTCAGCGGGCGTCGAAGTTCTCATGGGAACGGAGGCGGTACGAGTCGACCACGACACGGCGTCACGCTCGACGCTGTCCGTCGAGCTGGCCGGTGCCTTGACCGGACAGGTCTCGGCGGAGATGGTGCTGAATTGCACGTATTCGCGCCTCAACCGCTTGCTTGCGCAATCCGGCGCGTCAATCATTCCCGCCAAGCACGAGTTGACGGAGATGGCGCTCGTCGAGCCACCCCCGGCGCTGGGCGGTGCGGCCGTCACGGTGATGGATGGACCGTTTTTCTCACTCATGCCGTATCCGTCGCGCGGTCTTTTCACGTTGAGTCATGTCCGCTACACACCGCACGCGAACTGGTATGACCGTGCCGGCGAGCCGCTGACCGACGTCGCGTTGCCGTCGGCCGCTTCGACGAATCGGTCATCGCGGTTCACGCACATGGTTCGCGATGCCGAGCGATATCTGCCCATGATGCGAACCTGCCGGTACGCCGATTCGCTCTGGGAGGTGAAGACGGTCATGCCGCGCAGCGAGCAAGACGACAGCCGGCCGATCCTGCTGCAGCGAAGCCCCCAGTTCTCGTCGTGTCTCACGGTACTCGGAGCGAAGATCGACAGCGTCTACGATGTCGAGGACGCGCTGCGCGAGCTGATGGCGCTCGGATCGCCGTCGCCGGCGAAGCGTCTGACGCCTCATTCGCCGCTGCCCGCGATCGGCGCATGATCGAATCACTCATCTCGATCGTCGCGCCGCTCGAGGCGGATAGCACCGCCACGGCCGTGGAAGCATTCATCGATGAGACGGTCGCCGTCACACGCCGCATCGTGACGCATCACGAGATCATCCTCGTCGACGACGGTGCGCCCGACGAAACGGTCGCGCGCGTTCGAGCGCTGCTCGGCAAATACGACTTCCTGCGCTTTCTCCGTTTGTCGCGCCATTTCGGCGAGGAGTCGGCGATCACGGCGGGCCTGGATGTCGCGATCGGCGACTACGTGATCGTCATGCTGCCCAACATGGACCCTCCGGGGCTCATCCCTGACTTCTTCGAGCGGGCGCGCTCGGCCGCCGACATCGTCTACGGCGTCCGGCTTCATCGCCAGAGCGAGCCACTCTGGTATCGAGCGGGAGCAAAGGCCTTCTACTGGTACATCAACTCGATCGTCGGCGCTGGAATCCCGCCCGACTCGACGCAGTTCCGCTGCATGACGCGTCAGGTCGTCAACGCGATCACCCAGATGCGCGGGCCCGATCAGTATTTGCGAATGCTGACATCCTATATCGGATTCCGGAAAGAGGCGCTGCCCTATGCGCCGATCAACCGATCGGGGCTGGCTTCGGTTCGGCCAAAAGGCGAGGCCGCGCACCTCGCACGCGCGCTCATCATGGAGCACACCACGCATCCCTTGCGCTTCGTGCTTCGGACGGGCGTGATCGTCGCGGTCTTCACGCTGCTGCTGATCGCCTTCCGCACGCGCGGCGACCCGGCGTCGGCGCCGATTCGCTACAATGCCGTCGCGTTTCTCGTCATCGTGATCATGGTTGCGGCGATCGGCGAATACGTCGGCGGACTGTCGCGGCGGCTGCGCGATCGCCCGGTGTACTACGTCCGCGAGGAGCACAACAGCTCCGTCCTCCTGCGCGAGGAGCGCAAGAACGTGGTCGACGCCACCCGCACCGAGCCGTGATCCCCGGCGTCCCGGAGCACGAAAGGCACGTTTTTGCGCCGAAGGGACATCGGTACTGCGTGGCCGTGTTCGTGATCAACGAAGGTGAGCGCATTCGCAATCAGCTGCGGGGCATGGCGTCGCTTGCCGATATGATCGATATCGTCGTCGCGGATGGCGGCAGCACGGATGGCTCGCTCGCGCTGGATTCGCTGAACGAGTTTCGGCTTCGCGCGCTGCTCATCAAGCGCGGTCCGGGCAAGCTCAGCGCGCAGATGCGAATGGCCATCGCCTTCGCGCTGGCCGAGGACTACGACGGCATGGTCGTCATCGACGGCAACGGAAAGGACGACTACACCGCGATCCCGCGGTTCATCGAGCTCCTCGACGAGGGCTACGATCACATCCAGGGCTCTCGCTACATCCCCGGCGGCCAGGGTGTCAACACGCCGATGAGCCGCAGCGTCGGTGTTCGACTGTTGCATGCCCCGCTGATCAGCCTGGCGGCCGGCGTGCATTATACCGACACGACGAACGGCTTCCGCGCGTACAGCCGCCGTTTGCTCGCCGACCGGCGTGTCGCGCCGCTGCGGGATGTGTTCGTCGGATACGAGTTGCACTACTATCTAGCGATCCGCGCGCCGAAGCTCGGCTACCGCGTCATCGAGACGCCAGTCACGCGGCGCTACCCCGAGACGGGGAAAACGCCGACGAAAATCAGTCCGATCAAGGGCAACTTGCTCATTCTCAAAACACTCGCCGCGGCCGTGACGGGCCGGTTCGATCCATGAACGCCGGCGCGCAGTCCGCACTCATCGGCCACACCGGTTTCGTCGGCGGGAATCTTCTGCGCCAACGCCGGTTCGACGCGACGTTCAATTCCTCGAACATCGGCGGCATCGCGGGCCGAAGCTTCGACCTCGTCGTCTGCGCGGGAGCGCCCGCCGAGAAGTGGAAGGCGAACGCGGAGCCGGCGCGCGACGTGGAGAACATCGAGCGGCTGATCGCGGCGTTGGAGCAAGCCAACATCCGCAAGCTCGTTCTTGTCTCGACCGTTGACGTCTTTCTCAATCCGGTCGGCGTCGACGAAGCGTCCCCGACGCCGATGACCGGTCTCCATCCCTACGGCCGAAATCGCCGCCTGCTCGAGGAGATCGCGGCCAGCCGCTTCGACTCGCTCATCGTGCGCTTGCCCGGCTTGTACGGCCCGGGGCTCAAGAAAAACGTCATTTACGATTTTCTCAACGACAACGACGTTCACAAGATCGATTCGCGAGGCGTGTTTCAGTTTTATAGCGTCGAGCGTCTGTGGGCGGACATCGGCATCGCGTTGGGGAACGAGCTCGATCTCGTGCACTTGCCGACCGAACCGGTCAGCGTCGCCGATGTGTCACAGGCGGCGTTCGGCGTGTCGTTCGAGAACGAGGTTGTCAAGACGCCCGCGCGTTACGACGTGCAGACCAAACACGCCGCGGTCTTTGGAGCCGAAGGCCGCTACATCGAAACGCGAGCGCAGGAGCTTGCGGGAATCACGGAGTTCGTCACCCGCGAGCGAGCGGCGCGTGCCTGACCTGCGCCGGCTCGCAATCTCCAACATTGCCTGGAATGCGAGCGAAGACGACGACATCGCGGCGCTTCTCCGTCTCGAGGGTCTCTCGGCGATCGAAATCGCGCCGACGAAATGGAGAGAGCGTCCGCTGGACGCCTCGTCGCGCGAGATCGCTGAATATCGTCGGCGATGGAGCGACCTCGGCATGCGGATCGTGTCGCTCCAGGCGCTGCTCTTCGGTCGCCCGGACCTGCAGCTTTTCGGGGAAACCCGTGAGGCGCTGAGCGAATATCTGCGCGCCACGATCCGTTTCGCCGCCGAGCTCGGCGCGAGCGCGCTGGTGTTCGGCTCGCCGAAGAACCGGCAGCGCGGCGGGTTACCGCAAGCGGACGCGACGCGCATCGCTATCGACTTCTTTCATCCGATCGGCGACTTCGCGGCGGGCCATTCTACCGTGCTCTGCATCGAGGCCAATCCACCCGAGTACGGCTGCGATTTCATCACGACGACGGAAGAAGCCGTGGCGCTCTGTGCGGCGATCGACAGCGCGGGCGTCGGCGTGAACGCCGATCTCGGCGGTATGACGATGACGGGCGAGGATGTGGCGAGCACGATCGAGTCGGCCGCCGCCGTGCTTACGCACTTTCACGCGAGCGAGCCGCAATTGGCGGAGTTGGGGGCAGAGGCGGATCACGCTACGGCTGCGCGCACCTTGGCGTCCATCAGCTTTCAGGGCTGGGTTTCGATCGAGATGCGGGCCGCTGATGCAGGATCCAACCTCGAGCGTGTGGCGCGCGCAGTCCGTGTGGCGAAAATGCATTACGCATAGACGAAAGGTGAAAAGGCGTGCGGCGTCTACTACCACAACATTGTCATCCCGAGCGAAGCGAGGGATCTGCTTGTCTCCGCCGTTGCACCGCGGAAAAGCAGATCCCTCGCTGGTGGCTCGGGATGACAATGGTGTCTCCCCGCCGCACGCCTATCGCCGCGCGCGCTAGTGCTTCTCAGCCTTTGCGACGAACTTCACCTCTCGCGTCCCGACATAGAGCATCCGCGACGACGCCGTTCTCGTATCCTGCAGCACGTTGACCGTCGAGCTGCGCTTCAACTCGTCCGCCACTTCGTCGGGTGTCGCGTGGGCATGCGTCTCGAGGTAGAGCGCCGCCGCGCCGCTCACGTAGCCGGCCGACATCGACGTGCCATTCCAAAGTTGTGAAATCGGCGCCATGTCGCGGTCGAGGCTCGGCAGCAGCACGGAGTCGCCCGGCGCGTAGACGTCGATGCACGGACCGTAGGCCGTCCCCGGCGACCGGCGATCGATATTCTTTGTCGAGCCGTCGGCCAGGTGCTCGCTCGACACGCCCGATGCGCCGACGACGATCGTTCCCTGAGCGTTCCCTGGCGAGACGCGGCACGCATCGATCTCGAGGTTGCCCGCCGACACCACCACCGCGATCCCCGCGGCGCGAAGCTCGGCGACGGCACTGTCGAGCGCCGGAATACGCGACGATGTATCCGCGATGAAGGACCAATTCGCGATCGCCGGTCCAGGATGCCGCTTGTGATCTTCGATCGTCCACCGAGCGCCGTCGACGATCGCCTTGATCGTTCCGCGCAGCTTCTCGCACTGCACCATCTTCACGTCGACGATATTGGCGTTCGGCGCTACGCCCAGCGTGGCGCCCGCAATCGCCCCGGCGACCGCGGTGCCATGGGCATTACAGATCTTTGGATCATCAGGGAAACCCGTGTAGCCGACGCGGACTCGTCCGGCGAGCTCGGGATGTGTCGTCGAAACGCCGCCGTCGAATACGTAAACGGTGACGCCTTCGCCAGTGGCGGAATGTGTATAGGTCTGATCGAGCGGAAGACTCCGCTGATCGATTCGATCGAGTGCAAAAGAGATGGTGCGCGTCGTATAGACCGTAGACCGGGCACTGCTGGATGCAACACTGTAGAAGCTGCTCGTTCCCGCGAGCGATGGAGTCGTGCTCGCCATGCCCGGCGTCGACACCTGCGCACATCCGACAAGCACGACCGCGGCGCACACGGCGGCGATGCCGAGGGCGGAGCTGGTCTGAGTCGAGACGCGTGATCGCATGGGGCTGCCGGTTGATGATTTCTTGGCTTCGAATCTTGTGTGCAGTCACTAAAGGAAGTGGCGTGCCACACGATCCTGAGCCGCGAAGGAATCGAGGAAATGAGCAGATGGTACGTTCGATGCTTTAGGAGAACCGCGGGGGAGGGACGGGCAGAGGCGGGGAAGGCAGCAACAAAACTGCGGTAGGAAAGCGAGCAACAAGACAACCGTAGAAAGCGAGTAACGAACGGCGGAGCACTAATGCGCTCCGCCGTTTGTTTTTGCTAGTACGGGCGTCACACCTTCGATGATTTTTTGCTCACGTGCGCCGCGCGATCACCTACAATTTTTTCTTCGCGTCACCGACGCCGCCGTGTGTGCCCCCGCCGCCGTAGTTGCTTTGATGTTCCGTGTCGTGTTTCTCCGGTGCATTGCCGCCCGCCGCTTCCTGCCCGGCACCGGTGTGACCGGAGCGTGCATCGGACGTGTCACTAGGCTTATGACGAGTCGTTTCGCCGTCGCGCGACCGATCGCTATTCTTCGGTTTCTCTGCCATCATTGCTCCGAGTTGAAATCCCGCGCGGGAGGCGCAACAGGAGTGCCAGGGGTGCCAGGGGTGCCGCGTGTCATCCATATCGCCGTCGCCACGCTCGCGAGCCTCGCGGCCGCAAGCTGCGCGCGTACGACCAACGCCGCGTTGCCTGTCGCGCCACTGCCGATGGTCGCCGACGCAGAGTTGTCGCCCAGCCAGCAGGTCAACCACGTGTTGAACCGCCTGGCATTTGGTCCGCGCCCGGGCGACCCCGAACACGTGACGGCGCTTGGCATTGCGCGGTGGATCGACCAACAGCTGTCACCGTCGCGCCTTCCCGATACCGCGACGATGAAAGCACTCGCCACCCTCGAGACGCAGCAGAAACAATCCTTCGAGATTCTCGCCGACCATCCCGATCCGCAGGAGTTGCAGCAGCGGTTGAACCAACGTCGCGGCCCGAATGCGCCAAGCGCGGAGGACAGCGCGCTGCTGCGGCGCGCGCAGCAAACGGCGCAGCAGCTCGTTGGTCAGATCGTCGCCGCGCGCCTGGCACGAGCCGTCGCGTCCGAGCGTCAGCTTCAGGAAGTCATGACGGACTTCTGGGAGAACCACTTCAGCGTTTTTCTCGGCAAAAGTCCGAGCCGCTATTCGATGGTCGAGTATGACCGCGACGTCATCCGTCCACGCGCCCTCGGGAAGTTTCGCGATTTGCTTGGCGCCGTTGCCAAGAGTCCGCAGATGCTCTTCTACCTCGACAACTGGCAGAGTGGCGTCGACAGCCTGCATCCCAACATCGCCGAACAGCGCATCGAGGCTCGCCGACAGAACGCAAGTGATCCGGTCGTGCGCGCCGTCACGACACTTCCGCGTCGCCGGCCACGCGGCGTGAACGAAAACTACGCTCGCGAGCTGATGGAGCTGCACACTCTCGGCGTCGACGGCGGTTATTCACAAAGGGATGTTCAAGAAGTCGCACGGGCGCTCACCGGCTGGACGATCGACGTGCCGGCGCTCGGCGGCGGCTTCGTGTTTCGGCCGGAGCTTCACGATGCCGGCGAAAAAACTGTCCTCGGGCACCCCTTGCCTGCGGGTCGAGGGATCGAGGATGGCGAAGCGGTGCTCGACATTCTTGCGCGCGCACCCGCGACCGCACGCTTCATCGCGACCAAGCTCGCGCGCCACTTCGTCAGCGACGATCCGCCATCGTCGCTCGTCGATCAGTGCGCCGACCGCTTCGCGAAGACCGACGGCGACATCGCCGAGACAGTCCGCTGCATCGTCACATCGCGCGAATTCTTCAGCCGGTCGGCGTACCGCGCCAAGGTGAAGACGCCGTTCGAGCTCGTGGCGAGCACGCTCCGCGCGCTGGCGGCTCGTCCCGACACGAGCCCTCGACAGGCCCAAATCGTGGGGCAGTTGGGTCAACCGATCTTCGGTCGGCAGACACCCGACGGCTGGCCGGATCGTGGCGAAGCGTGGATGAACAGCGGTGCGATTCTCAACCGCATCAACTTTGGTTTGCGGATCGCCGCAGGCCAGTTGCCCGGCGTAACCCTGGATGGCTGGCCTCCCGCTGGCCGCATCCGCCAGCTCGCTCCGGCCCAGCAGGTCGATGCCGTGATCGACGAGCTCCTCGGCGGCAGCGTTTCCGCCGACACGCGAAGCATCCTTACGACGGGCGAGAACCCGGCCCTCAGCAGTGGGCAGCCGCGTAAGAACCTCGTTGGGCTACCAGGAATCGTCGGCCTGGCGCTCGGCTCGCCAGAGTTCCAGCGTCGTTAAGTAATTACGCCGCCCGCCGGACGCCGCACGCAAAAACGCGCGCCGGACGCCGACGCCGCACTCCCCGCGGCCGCGAACATGGCCGCTGTGCAAATGACAGTGGGTTCGACGTCTCCAATACAGCCAAAACCGTATTGGAGCTCGAACCATGTCGCCGTCAACTCGCGCCAGTCTGCTTTCGCTCGCCCTCGCCGTCTCCGCAACTCCGCTCTACGCCCAAGGTTGGATCATTCCACGCCCCTGCGGCATCGGCATCCGCGCGGTCGATGACCGCATGCCGAATGTGGTTCCCGTTCGTGACTGCCGAGCGTCCATCGCCCGCACGCGAAGTGACGTCCGTGTGGAGTTGGCCGACCGAGTCCTCCGGTATGAGGTAGAGGAACGGTTCGTCAACCGCGGCGCGACGGTCGGCGAAGCCGATTACCTGTTCCCGCTCCCGAACAACGCCGCATTTCAAGATTTGAAGCTCTCGATCAACGGCGAGCTGGTGTCCGGCGAGACGATGCCGGCCGACACGGCGCGCCGCATCTATGAGAATATTGTAAGAGCACGGCGCGACCCGGCGCTCGTCGAGTGGATGGGTCACGGTCTGCTGAGAGCGCGCATCTTCCCGCTCAATCCGGGGGAGGAGAAGCGCGTCGTCGTTCGCTTTCAGACCGTTGCGCCACGCGAAGGAGACGCGCTGCGCATCGACTACTTCCGCGGTGCCAGCAGCGCGCCGAACGCGATCGAAGATCGCGGAGCGACGTCGTTCGCGTTGACCTATCGTCCGTCGTCGGAGATAGGGACGCCGTATTCACCGACGCACTCCGTCGACCTCTCCGACCGCGACGGACGTCGCGTGGCCAACGTTCGCGGCGACGCTCGTGATGTCACGCTCCTCGTTCCTGTGCGGCGCAGCACAACGGCGGCGATCACGATGTTGCCGTACGCTCCAGGGAACGAAGAAGGCTTCGCCCTCGTCACCGTGACGCCGCCGCCCTCGGCCCGCGGTGAGATGACGCCGCGGGACGTCACGCTCGTGCTCGACGTCTCCGGCTCCATGCAGGGCCGCAAGATCGAGCAGGCGCGTGCCGCGGGAAAGCAACTTCTCGCGACGCTGCGTCCCGAGGACCGCTTCCGCATCATCGACTTCTCGAGTGACGTGCGCACGTTCCGCGACGACTTCGTGGTTGCCACGTCGGCCAATGTTCGCGAAGCCAACCGCTATCTCGACGCCCTCGAGGCGCAGGGTGGAACGAACATCGAGGGAGCGCTGCGCGAGGCGGTTCGTCCGCGTACCGTCGCGGGGCGACTTCCCCTCGTCCTGTTCATGACCGACGGCGAGCCGACGATTGGTAACACTCGCGCCGAAGACCTCGCGACAATTGGCAGCGACGCGACGGCCAACACCTCCGGCGCCCAGCGGCGGATCTTTACATTCGGCGTGGGGTCGGACCTCAATGTGAGTTTGCTGGAGCAGCTTGCGATCGAGGGTCGCGGCACCGCGGAGTTCGTTCGCCCGGACGAATCGGTCGAGCGGATCGTGGGCATCGTTGCGAACCGTCTGGTTGATCCCGTCCTCACCGACGTGCGCGTTCGTGTCGAAGGTGATGTGCGTCTGTCGAAGCAGGAGCCGACCCGGGCGAGCGACATCTTCGCGGACCGCGATCTCGTCGTGCTCGCGCGATACTCGGGGCATGGATCGGCGCGCGTCGTCGTCGAGGGCAATCGCCGTGGCGTACCAGTGCGATGGACGACGGACGTCGACTTCCCGGAACGGGAGCGCCAGAACCCCTTCGTCGCCCGGCTCTGGGCCGTGCAACGCGTCGGCTTCCTGAGCGCGGAAAAGCGGCGCACCGGCGGCGGCCCCGAGATCGATGAGGAAATTCGTATGCTCGGTGAGCGGTACAGCATTCCGACGGAGTTCACGTCGTATCTGGTCGTCGAGCCCCAGCAGCAGGTCTCGATGCGCCCGGCAGTCAGCGGCCGTGGAGTCGCCGGCGGCGTCGCCAATGGCGTGGCGATGCCAGTTAGCGCGGGTGCCGCTCCTCCGGCGGCCGATCAGAGATTGATGCGCTTCGAGGCCGCAAAGGCCGCGGCCGCGCAGCGCTCGGCAAGCTCGGTTGCGACGATGGACTCCGTTGCCGCGGCAAGTGAGAGTCGCCGCGATGGCGCTTCGGTCCGTCGAATAGACGGCCGCACGTTCCTGCTGAAGGACAGTGTCTGGACGGACCAACGCTTCCGCACCGGCATGAACACGACCAAGATCAAGGCATACTCGAAAGCGTACTTCGATCTGCTGTCACAGCTGCCGGAGCTGAAAGCGGCCTTTGCGCTCGGCAGCCGCGTGATCGTGGTGGGGCGCGATCGAGCGATTGCGCTCGACGACAAAGGTGCGGACGCATTGCCGCAGGCAACACTCGCGGCGCTCGTGAAGGCGTGGTGAGGACACATCGTTGAACGACGTCGACCGCCTGTTTCGCGAATACCATCAGCCCCTTGTGAGATATCTCACACGGCGGCTGGGGGATCGCGACTGGGCGGAAGAAGTCGCCCAGGAAACGTTCCTCCGCGCCGTGAAGCAGGAGCATATCGTGAGCGAGCGCTCGTGGCTCTTCGCCGTCGCGACGAATCTGGTTCGCGACGAAGCGCGAAAAGATATTCGCCGACGCCGGCGCCTCGAGTTTCTTCGAGCGCAGTCGTGGGCGGAACAGGCCGTCGATCCCGAGCCGCTGTCGATCGAACGCGCCGAAGAGGCGGCGATGGCGCGAAAAGCGTTGGATCAACTCACGGAGCGTGATCGCGAGGCCCTGCTCATGCGCGAAGAAGGTTTGGACTACACCGAAATCGCGAACGCGCTCGAGCTTTCGGTCTCGTCGGTTGGAACGACATTGGCGCGCGCTCGCCGGCGGCTCGTCGAGGCATACGAGTCGATTCAGCATGGAAGTATTGCACGGGGATCGCATGCAGCATCTTGACGAAGGAACCATCCACGCGTGGCTCGACCGCGCGCTCTCGCCCGATGAAGGCGCGGCAGTCGAGCAGCACGTTCAGCAATGCGCCGAGTGTGCGTCACTCGTCGCCGAAGCGCGCGGCATGATCGCGGGCGCGGCGCGGATCGTGGGCGCGCTCGACGTCGCACCGGGCGGCGTCATTCCAAAGCAGCGCGGCGCCGCGCCCGCTCGGTCGATGTGGCGATCGCTTCACCTTACGCCGTTTCGCGCGGCGCTCGCGGCGTCGCTCATGATCGCGGCCGCGTCGTTGGCGGTGATCCGGCGGAGCGATCGGTTCGTGTCGTCCTCGTCGCGTCCCATGGAGTCGATGGTTGCGGCGCCGGCGGCGGCGCCCGCGCCGTTGCCCCGGGTTACTGCGGACAGCTCGGCCGCACCGAAGGCAGCACCGGTGATGAAGACCACGACCTCGAAGAAGCCGGCGGAGCCGCGTGCGATTGACCTGTCGCGCGCGCGGGTCGATTCGGCGACTGTGCCGCCGGCGGTAGTCACCACATCGGCGGCGGCCCCCAAGGCGGAAGCGCCTCGTCCTTCTGCGCAGGCCGCGGCCATTCCACCGTCCGTCAGGGCGGACTCAATAGCCTTTCGTGGTGTGCCCTCGGCTGGTGGTGGTCGCGGTGCACGCGGCGGCGCCGTGAGTGACGAACGACGAAGTGCTGAAGGCATGCGGACGATGACCGATTCGATCTCGTCGGCGGCCCGGGTGAAGGCCGTCGTCGGCGGAGTCACGGGCCGCGCGATGAATGCCAATCAGTTGCTCATGACAAGCAACGACGCCACGAATTTCGTCGGTTGCTACGAGGTGCCCCGCGATTCTGGCGTCGCCATCGGAGCACTGCCGCAGCGCTTCGCTCTCGATCGCGAGGTGACCACCAACCCGCCGCGCAACGTCGTGTTCGCGATCGATTCGTTCAATCGCCGGGACTCTAACGTCATCGGAATGTGGCGCGATCTCGATCGCAGTTCTGTCATGGTGACCCTCACGTCTGGCGCCCAGCGAGACTCCATCCGGTTATCGCCGGCAACCCGCGGCGCGAGTCAGATGCAATTCGCGTCGAGCAGCGTTCGTATTCTTCGGACGGCCTGCCCGCGCTGATCGCAGGCACGCGTTGTGACATCTCTCAGCGCGTGCCGCATACGATCGCGAAACCGACCATCACACGGCCACCCCGCGCTCGCGCCGCCCTGTTGCGCCTCGGCGGGCTCGTCGTTGTGCTCCTGATTGCCTCGATAATTGGATACCGACTCGGCTGGTTTGACTATCGGCGAACGCTCGAGACCGTCGACCGGATCCGACGCTCCCACGATATCGTGACATTCACGTTGGCGTTCGTGGTGGTGTACGGGATCGGCACGGCGATCGGCATTCCGGGCATGCCGTTTACAGTCGCGGCCGGTGCGTTGTTCGGGACGTTTGTCGGAACTCTGATGGCTTGGACGGGCGCGATGTTGAGCGCCGCCGCCGGTTACTGGATCGCGAGAACCGTTGGCCGCGATGTGGTGACGCGCTGGCTGAAACGTTTCCGCCGCGTCGACTCCGCCGTTTCCGAGGCGCGCGACTTCACCGGCATGCTGCGACTCCGGCTGTTTCCAGTGCTGCCGATCGGCGTCGTGAACTTTGTCGGTGGACTCGCGCGGGCGCCGTTCACATCGTACATGGCCGCGACCGCCATCGGCGTCGTTCCGTCGACGTTGATCTACACCTATTTCGCCGACAGTCTGCTGGCGGGCGTGGGCTCGGGACACACGGCGGCGCTGCGAAGTGTGATCATCGCGAGCGTGCTGTTGATCGGGATTACGTTGGCGCCGCGGTTAATCAGGTCTCGATGATTCGCGCGTCGGTACCGTTCGATCGCGGGGAAAAAGTCTGTAGACGTTTTTTCAGACGAGCACGGATGGAAGCGGAAATCACGGATTGCTCCCAGGCGCGCCGACCCCGCACGCGAAAACGTGCGCCGCACGCCGACGCCGCACGCGAAAACTCTCTAGTCGACGTCATCCTGGCGACATAGCTTGATAGGCATCCCCCATCCCGGAGGCATGATGCCCTCCTCTTTTACCCGTCTCGCGCTGCTGCTTGTGCCGGCCGCGTTGACGGCTCAAGCTACCCCGCGTCAAGCCGGCAGCCTGCACTCGGAGGCAAAAACCTGGACGACCCCGTTCGACAGGGGCGCGCGTCCCCGTGATCCGTTCGCGGATCAGAAGGGTCGCGTATGGTTCGTCGGCCAGGAAGGCAACTACGTCGCCTATCTCGAGCCCAACACCGGCGAGTTCAAGCGCTACGAGATCGAGCCGGGCACGAACCCTCACAACCTCGTCGTCGACAGCAAGGGTGTGGTGTGGTTCACCGGCAATCGCAATGGCCGCATCGTGCGCATGGACCCGGAAACCGGAAAGCTCACGAACTTCATGATTCCCGATCCGGCGGTCAAAGATCCGCATACGATGACGTTCGACCGCCACGGCGACGCGTGGTTCACGGCGCAGAACGGCGGCGTCGTCGGCAAGCTGACCGTCGCCGACGGCAAGATCCGTCTCTGGAAGACGGGACCGAGCTCGAGACCATACGGCATCTGGCTCGACTCGAAAGATCAGCCGTGGTTCGATTTGTTTGGCACGAACAAGATCGGCACCGTGGATTCCAAGACGATGGAGCTCAAAGAATTCCCGCTCCCGAACGACCGTGCGCGCCCGCGGCGAATCGCCGTGACCCCCGATGATCACATCTGGTACGGCGATTATACCCGCGGCTTCCTTGGCCACCTCGATCCGAAGTCCGGACACGTCGAGGAGTTCGCATTGCCGGGTGGCGCGGCGTCGATGCCGTACGCAATGACACTCGACGATCGCGGCTATATCTGGGTCGCCGAAACCGGCGCGCAGCCGAGCAAGCTCCAGGCGTTCGATCCGAAGAAAAAGTCGTGGGTCGAGTCGCTGCCGATCCCGGCCGACGGACCGAACACGATTCGGCATATGACATTCGACAAGGCGACTCGGCAAATCTGGTTTGGGGGCGATGCGAACATGATCGGACGGATCAAGGTCGCTCCACTGCCAGTCGTCCCATAATCGCAGTTGGGGTCAGACTCCTACTCTGACCCCAACTGCGACCAGTTGCTGGTTGACCGCGTGGACCCTTAATTGGCCAGCGGCTTGCAAGCATGCCTGCCGCAGCCAAAAACCAGCGGCCAGTAACCAGCAACTAGCAACCCCCGGCAAGTGGCAACACGAAAAACCGACCGGCGCGCCTCGGCGCGCCGGATCGAGTACCTCCAGATCGAGTGCGTCACGCCCGAGCTCGACGGCGGGCGATATTCGGTCAAACGCGTCGTCGGCGACACGGTCATCGTCGGTGCCGACATCATCAAAGAAGGCCACGATCAGGTCGCGGCGCACGTCCTCTACAAGGGCCCGGGCGACGACGATTGGCTATCGAGTCCCCTCACGTTCGACTTCGACAGCGACCGCTGGTACGGGTCATTCGTCGCCGACCGCGTGGGGCGCTGGACGTTCACGGTCGAAGCGTGGACCGATGTGTTCGGCACCTGGCGCTACGGTCTCAAGAAAAAAATCGACGCTGGTCAGGACGTAGCAACCGAGCTGCTCGAGGGCGCGCAGATCGCGCGCACCGCGTCTCGCAGCACCCGCTCAGCCCACGCGCGCGCGACGCTGATCAACACCGCCAAAGTGCTGGAGGATCGGCGCGACACCGCAATCGAGAAACGCGTCCGCCGAGCGCTCGACGACGAGTTCCTCGCGCTCATCGCGGAAGCCTACCGTCCGCCCGACCTCACTCGCTATCGACGCGATCTGACGATCACCGTCGATCGTGAGCGAGGCCGGTTCGCCGCATGGTACGAGATGTTCCCACGCTCGGCGACGACGCCCGATCACGGCCCGCCGCGCCACGGCACGTTCCACGACGCAGCCAGGCGGCTGCCCGGGATCGCCGAGCTTGGCTTCGACGTTGTATACCTGCCGCCGATTCATCCGATCGGCCGCAGCTTCCGCAAGGGCAAGAACAACTCGCTGGCGGCCCAACTCGACGACGTGGGCAGCCCCTGGGCAATCGGCAACGAGCATGGTGGCCACACGGCGATCGAGCCGGCGCTCGGGACGATTGAGGATTTTGATAATTTCGTCCGGGAGGCAAACGAGCTCGGGCTCGAGATCGCCCTCGACTACGCGCTGCAGTGCTCGCCCGACCATCCGTGGGTGAAAGAGCACCCGGATTGGTTCCACGTCCGCGTCGACGGCACGATCAAATACGCCGAGAATCCGCCGAAGAAGTATCAGGACATCTATCCGCTCAACTTCTGGTGCGACGATCGGCAGAATCTGTGGAACGCCTGCCGCGACATCTTCCTGTACTGGATCGAGCACGGCGTGAAAACGTTTCGCGTCGACAACCCACATACGAAGCCGCTGGCGTTCTGGGAGTGGGTCATCCAAGACGTCCAGCGCGTGCATCCGGACGTCATCTTCTTCTCGGAGGCGTTCACGCGGCCGAAGCGAATGAAGGCGCTCGGCAAGTTGGGCTTCACGATGTCGTACACGTATTTCACGTGGAAGAACGAGCCATGGGCTCTCGAGCAATATCTCGAGGAGCTGACGCAGACGCCGGCGGTCGAGTATTTTCGCGGGAACCTGTTCGCCAACACACCGGACATCTTGAATGAATATCTCGTACACGGCGGCCGCGCGGCATTCCGCATACGGCTGCTGCTGGCGGGGACGCTGCTGCCGCTGTACGGCATTTACAGCGGCTTCGAGCTGATCGAGAATGTTCCGGTGCAGCCGGGGAGCGAGGAGTATCTGAACTCGGAGAAGTACGAGCTTCGCCCGCGAAGCTTCGACGCCGAGGGAAACATCAATGACGATATTCGGCGACTGAACGCGATGCGCCGCGCGCACCCGGCGCTACAGCGCTACGCGAACCTGACGTTTCACAAGGCCGAGAACCCCACGATTCTGTTCTATCGCAAGGCGGCGTGGGAGCCGCTCGTGCAGTGGACGGGGTCGAAGCCGCACCCGATCTCGCCGAAGATGGCCGAGGCGCTCGACGTGGTGCCGCCGGGCGGAGTTCAGGATATTCTCGTCATCGTCAACACCGATCCGTTTCGGCCGCAGGAAACGATGGTCCACGTCCCGATCCGGGAAATGGGCATCGACGAAGAGCAGCCGTACATCGTTGAGGATTTGCTCACGGGCGCGCGCTTCATGTGGCGCGGCGTGCGAAACTACGTGCGGCTCGATCCCGCCGTCGAGCCCGCGCATGTATTGCTCGTTCATCCCCCATCATCGGCCGCGTCAGGCTCGAATCAGCCGTAATGGAAAACGATCCGCTCTGGTACAAAGACGCCATCATCTATCAGCTCCACATCAAGGCGTACCGCGACTCGAACGCCGATGGCTTTGGCGATTTTCGCGGACTCATTGAGAAGCTGCCCTACATCCACGAGCTCGGAGCGAACACGATCTGGCTGTTGCCATTCTATCCATCGCCGCTGCGCGACGACGGCTACGACATCGCGTCGTATGAGGAAATCAATCCGACGTACGGCAGCATCGAGCACTTCCGCCAGTTTCTCGACGCCGCGCACGGCCAGAACATTCGAGTGATCACCGAGCTGGTGATCAACCACACGTCCGACCAGCACCCGTGGTTTCAGCGCGCGCGCCGCGCGCCCAAGGCATCGCCAGAGCGGAACTGGTACGTCTGGAGCGATGATCCGAACAAGTATTCACAAACGCGAATCATCTTCACGGATACAGAGAAGTCGAATTGGTCCTGGGACCCCGAAGCACAGCAATTCTACTGGCATCGATTCTTCAGCCATCAGCCCGACCTCAACTTCGACAACCCGGAGGTTCTCGAAGCGATCCTCAACGTGATGCGCTTCTGGCTGCGTATGGGCGTCGATGGTCTTCGCCTCGACGCCATCCCATATCTCGTCGAACGCGAGGGGACCAACTGCGAGAATCTGCCCGAGACGCACCTCGTGCTGAAGGAGATGCGGGCCGTGCTCGACGCCGAGTTTCCCGGACGGCTCTTTCTCGCCGAGGCCAACCAGTGGCCGAGCGACGTGCGGCCCTATTTCGGCGACAACGACGAGTGCCACATGGCCTTCCACTTTCCCGTGATGCCGCGCATGTACATGGCGCTGCGCAAGGAAGATCGGACGCCCATGGTCGACATCATGCGGCAAACGCCGGAGATCCCGCCCGAGTGCCAGTGGGCGATCTTTCTTCGCAACCACGACGAGCTCACGCTCGAGATGGTGACCGACGAGGAGCGGGATTACATGTACCGCGAGTATGCTCGCGATCCGCGGATGCGGATCAACGTCGGCATCCGTCGCCGCCTCTCGCCGCTCATGGAAAGCGGCCGCCGACAGATCGAGCTGATGAACGCCTTGCTCATGTCGATGCCCGGAACGCCGATCATCTACTACGGCGACGAGATCGGCATGGGCGACAACATCTATCTCGGCGATCGCAACGGCGTGCGCACGCCGATGCAATGGAGCGCCGATCGCAACGCGGGGTTTTCCGAGGCCGACACCGCCGCGCTGTTTGCGCCGCTGATCGTCGATCCGCCGTACGGCTATCACACGGTGAACGTCGTCGCACAGGAGCGCGTCCCGACGTCGTTGCTGCGCTGGATGCGGCGGCTCATCGCCGTGCGCCAGCAATACAAGGCATTCGGGCGAGGAACCTGGGAGGCGCTCGACGCGGCGAATCGTCGCGTGCTCGTGTTCCTGCGTCGCTACAGAGACGAGACGATCCTGTGCGTGAACAACCTCTCGCGGTTTGCCCAATTCGTCGAGCTCGACTTGCGAGAGTTCACCGGGATGGTTCCGCTCGAGTTGTGGAGTAAGAACTGCTTTCCGAGCATCGGTGAGCTCCCGTACTTGTTGACGCTCGGGCCGCACAATTTTCTCTGGTTTCGTATCCTGCCCTCGGAGCAGGCAAAGGAGTTTCAGCGATCGACGTGATGTCGACCATCGAGCAGGCCATTGCCGCGGTGCCACAAAACGCGCTGCTGGCCTTCCTCGGCCGGCAGCGTTGGTTCGCCGCGAAGGGCGCGACACCAACGGCCTCGCACGTCGACGATTGCGTCGTGGTTCCGTGGGGAGGCGGCGCGTTCGCCATTGCTCGGGTCACCGTCGACACGGACGGCCGCCGGCGTGTCTACCAGGTTCCGCTGGCGGCGCGCGACGCCACGCCGTCGGGCATACCGGAATCGTCTGTCGTGGCTTCGGTCGGCGCGGAGCCGGCGCTCACGGTGTACGACGCCGTCCATGACGAGGAGTTTCGCGCCGGCCTCGCGCGTGCGCTCGTGACCGGCGCCTCGGTCGCCGGAAAGCACGGCACGCGCTGGGTGGTCGAACCCGTTGTCCCCGGCACGGGCACGGTGAGCGGCGGAACAAGGGTGGGCTCGGCAGAACAGAGCAATACGTCGATCACGATCGACGGCCACATCATTCTCAAGCTTTTTAGAACTCTAAACCCCGGCACCCATCCCGACGTCGAGGTGACACGGTTCCTCACGGTCCGCGCCGGCTTTCGCAACACACCCAGGCTCACCGCCGCGATTCGCTTCGAGGACGGAGACATCCAGACCACGGCGGGCATGGCGCAACAGTATCTGCCCGGTTCGTCCGACGCGTGGAGCTATGCGCTCGAGCGTGGCCGAGCCTACTTCGCCGCGGCACAGGACCGAGAACCTCCGAACGCGTTCATCGACGACGCGAAGAAGCTCGGCGCGGTCACGCGAGCAATGCACGAGGCGCTCGCGTCCGACGACGACAATCCCGACTTTGCGCCCGAGCCGGTCGAGCCTGGGGATCTCGATCGCTGGGCGCAGAAGACACAGCGGTCGCTGCGGGACGCGATGGCTCTCCTGGAGCGGCAGCTGACCACGTTGCCGAAGGAACGGATCGAAGAGGCGCAGGCACTCGTTCGCCGCAAGGATCATTTCACGGGTTGGATCAACGAGCTCGCCGACCAAATCGGTGACGATCTTGGCATGCGCACGCGCACGCACGGCGACTATCACCTCGGTCAGGTGCTGCGCACGCGCGACGGCGATTTCATGATCATCGACTTCGAGGGCGAGCCGTCGCGGTCGCTCGAGGAACGCCGCGAGAAAACGTCTCCGTTGCGCGACGTCGCCGGCATGCTGCGCAGCTTCGGTTATGCGGCGGCGACGCTGGCGATGGAGACGAAGAACATTCAGCCCCACACACGCGAGATCCGCGCGGGACGGTGGGAGCGCGACGTCCGCGCGGCGTATCTCGCCGGTTACCTCGAGTCGGGTGAAGACGAGGCGCTATTGCCCGACGACGAAGCGCATGCGCGCCAGCTCATTTCGCTCTTCGAGGCCGAGAAGGCCTTTTATGAGTTGTCGTATGAGCTGAACAATCGCCCCACATGGGCGTGGATCCCAATGAGAGGAATCTCGAAGTTACTCAGCGCGTAGCGACGCGGCGAACGGCGATGCGCCGATTACGCGATCTACGACGTACGCCGTACGCCGCATCGCCCTCTACGCCTCACTGAAACGTGTTACACGCCTTCGCGTCGCCGGAATTGAAGCCGCGTTTGAACCAGCTGGCCCGCTGTGCGGACGATCCGTGGGTAAAAGTTTCCTGATTGACACGACCGCGGGTCTGCTGCTGGATTCGATCGTCGCCCACCGCGGAGGCCGCCTGTAGCCCCTGGTCAGCCTCGCCGGCATCGAGTGCGCCGCCCTGCTGCGCAAAATGTCCCCACACGCCAGCTAAACAATCCGCCTGCAGCTCCAGCGCGACCGAGGCTTGATTCGCTTCGCCCGGATTGGATTGCTGAAATTGTCGAACCTTGCGATCCGTGCCGAGCAGATGTTGAACGTGATGCCCGAGCTCGTGCGCGAGGACGTACGCCTGCGCAAATTCGCCCGGTGCTCCAAAACGACTCGCGAGCTCGTCGTAGAACGACAGGTCGACGTAGACCTTTTCGTCCATCGGGCAGTAGAACGGGCCCATGCCCGCCTGGCCGACCCCGCAACCGGTCTGCGTCGCGTCCCGGAACAGCACCAACTTCGCATCGTGGTACTGACCACCGAGCTGCTCGGGCATGATCTTGGCCCAGGTCGCTTGCGTGGTGTCGAGAACCCACGACATGAACTGAACTTCTTTCTTTTCTGCGGGTGTCTCCGACGCCGGCGGGGCCACTTCACCGTTCGACGTTCCTGCTGTCGGTTGACCGCCATCCGAACCGCCGACGAAATCGCGGCCGAATATGAGACTGAGAATCAATAGAACCACAGTACCGCCGATTCCCATGGGCGCCATGCCCATGCCGCTCGATCCACGCCGATCCTCTACGTTCCGGCTCGTGCCGCCCGGGTTCCAACGCATCGACTAACTCCTCGGTTGAGTTCAATCAGCCGTAGTCACTGACGGACTCAAAGGCAAAAAGTCGGCCCACCCTCACGACCCTTCCGGTCGCGTCGCGCGATCGCTCGCTCGCATCAGGGCGGGCCCAGCGGCATCGACATTACGAGATCCTGTTGGACGTCGCGGCCGAGCACGAACGTCTGGCGGCCGACGACGCGAAAGCCTTGCTTCTGATAGAATGCGATCGCTCGCGGGTTGCGCTCCCACACGCCGAGCCACAGCTCATCCCGACGCCATTCGTGCGCTTGAGCGCGGCACGCCTCCATCAGCGCCTGGCCGACACCGTGGCCGTGCCACTCACGATCGGCGTAAATTCGCTGCACTTCCGCAGGACGCATCCCGGTCACGCCCGACGCGCGACTTCCACGCCGCAGCATTGCATAGCCGACAGTCGTTCGGTCCGCTGCGACGGCCAGCCACGCAACGCGATTATCGTCCTCCAACTCGCGGCGCAGGGCTTCCACGGAGAATGCGGAGCCGAGATACTCCCGCATGTCATCCGCTGTGTTGTCATCGCCGAACGTTTGCGCGAACAGCCGAGCTGCCAACTCGGAGAGCACGGCAGCTTCGGAAATACCGATACGACGAATCTCGATGGCGGTCATAGCGATGAACTCATATTAGGAGACTGTCACGCATTCCACCGTGCGCCGTGCGCCGCGCGTAAAGGGCCCGTGTCTTGCCAGCGCACCTGAGCCGATGCAAATCACCATGCAAAGCCCGTGGGTCCTCACCCGAGGGGCACAATTTCAATCTGACAATTCAGTTCGTTTTTCCGTGTGGGCGCCGCGCGCGGCAGCACCGAAGGTACGCGTCTGCAACGGACCAGCGGCGGGCGACTATACAATGTCCGCGTCGCCGACGGAGCGCGGAGTCTTCGCAGCCGACGTCGAAGGCGTCGGCGACGGCACTGAATACGTCTTCGTCCTCGACGACGACATCGAACGCCCCGATCCCGTCGCCCGGTTTCAACCGAAGGGCGTGCACGGCCCATCCGCTGTCGTGGATCCCGGTGCCTTTGTGTGGTCCGACGACAGTTGGCCCGGCCTCACGCACGACGAGCTCGTCATCTACGAGTTGCACGTCGGAACGTTCACGCCCGAGGGGACCTTCGAGGCGATCATCCCGCGTCTTCGCAATCTCGTCGAGCTCGGCGTCACGGCGATCGAGGTCATGCCGGTCGCTCAGTTTCCCGGCGCGCGCAACTGGGGCTACGACGGCGTCGGATTATACGCGGTTCAGAATACCTACGGCGGTCCGGCCGGGTTCAAGACGCTCGTCGACGCCGCACACGTGGTCGGACTCGGCGTCATTCTGGATGTCGTTTACAACCACGTCGGTCCCGAGGGCAGCCATCTCGAGACATACGGACCGTACTTCACGGACAAATATCGGACGCCGTGGGGTCGCGCGCTCAACTATGACGACGCGGACTCCGATGAAGTTCGGCGCTTTGTCGTCGACAACGCGCGCTATTGGATAACAGAATATCACGTCGACGGCCTTCGCCTCGACGCGGTGCACGGGATTTTCGACTTCAGCGCTCGGCATCTGCTCGAGGAGCTCGCCGCGGCCGTCCACGACCAGGCCGAGACGCTAGGGCGCACCGGCCTTGTCATCGCCGAGAGTGACCTGAACGATCCCAAGCTGCTCCGCGCGTTGTATGACCGCGGCTATGGCTTGGACGCACAATGGAGCGACGACTTCCATCACGCGGTTCACGCCGTGCTCACCGGCGAGCGGCGCGGCTACTACTCTGATTTTGGCTCTGTCGCCGCGATTGCCGACGCATTGCGCGAGCCGTTCGTCTACGCCGGACAGTACTCCGAGTTTCGCCGGCGGACCCACGGTGCGCCGTCGACCGGCCTCCCTCGCCGGCAATTCGTCGTCGCCGTTCAGAACCACGACCAGGTTGGTAATCGGGCGCGCGGCGATCGCTTGAGCGCGACGCTTCCACCGGAGCAGTTGCGGCTCGCGGCCGCGCTGCTGGTGTTGTCGCCCTACGTTCCCCTGTTGTTCATGGGCGAGGAGTACGGCGAGACCGCTCCGTTCCAATATTTCATCAGCCACTCGGATGACGATCTCGTTGCCGCCGTGCGAAGTGGACGCCGCGACGAGTTTGCGTCGTTCGACTGGCACGATGTGCCGGACGCGGCCGATGAGACGACGTTCGAGCGCTCGAAGGTGAGCTGGTCGTTGCGCGATAGCGAGCGCGGCCAGCAATTGCTCGGTCTCTATCGAGATCTTCTCGCGCTGCGGCGCGAAGAGCCCATGCTTCGACCGGACGGGTGTCATCATGTCGTCGATCACGGGGCACCCGGATGGATTACCATCCTTCGCGAGTCATCCGACAGCTACAGCCGTCCAGGTCCTCCCGTCGAGGATGCTCTGTTGGCGGTGTTCAATTGCTCCGGAGAGGCGGTCGACGTTCCGATCCCCGGCGCCACCGATCGCGCATGGAGCATGCGTCTATCCACTGACGCGTCCGGCTATGGCGGGGGCGATGAGATTGCAGGCGAGATCGAGGCGTCCGCGTTCGACGCGGATGCTCCGAAACGTTTGCTCGTAACGACGAAGGCACGGGCTGTCCGCCTTCCGCCCTGGTCGGCGGCGGTCTTTGCGTCCGTCTGGTCCTGAATGACCGGTGATCGTGGCTGGTTCCTGAAAGTATTTTACAATTCGAGATCTCTAAATGCGTGTCTGGCCCGGCCAACCCTACCCACTCGGCGCAACCTGGGACGGCCAAGGTGTCAACTTTGCCATCTTCTCCGAAAATGCGACCGGCGTCGAACTGTGCCTCTTCAATCACGAAGACGATGGCACCGAGTCGTTCAAGATCAACCTGCGCGAGCGGACCGATCAGGTCTGGCACTGCTATTTGCCCGACGTGCGCCCCGGCCAGTTTTACGGCTTTCGGGTGCACGGGCCGTATGATCCGAACACCGGCAACCGCTTCAATCCGGCGAAGCTGCTCATCGATCCGTACGCGAAGGCGATCACCGGCGCGATCCGTTGGAGCAACGCGCTGTTCGCGTACAAAGTCGGCGGACCGCGCGAAGACCTGGAACCCGATCCCGACAACAGCGCGGGTGGCGTTCCAAAGTGTGTCGTCATCGACCCGGCGTTCACCTGGGAGGATGATCGCCCGCTGAACGTTCCGTGGAATCGGACGATCATCTATGAAGCGCACGTCAAGGGGATGACCAAGCTCCATCCCGACGTACCGGAGAACATCCGAGGCACGTACCTCGGCCTCTGCAGCGATCCGATGATCGAGTATTTCCTCGCCTTGGGCATCACCGCCGTCGAGCTGCTTCCCGTGCATCAGTTCGTCGTCGACCGGCATCTCGCGGAGCGCGGTCTCACCAACTACTGGGGCTACAACTCGATCGGTTTTTTTGCGCCCGACGTTCGCTATGCGGCCAAGGGACTCGGCAACCAGGTTTACGAGTTCAAGAGCATGGTGAAAACGTTTCACTCGGCGGGCATCGAGATCATTCTCGACGTCGTGTACAACCACACCGGCGAGGGAAACCACCTCGGGCCGACGCTGTCGCTGCGCGGCATCGACAATCGCGCGTATTACCGCCTGGAGCAACATCCGCGTTTCTATACCGACTTCACAGGTACCGGCAACAGCCTCAACATGCAGCATCCCCGCACGATCCAGCTGATCATGGATTCGTTGCGATACTGGGTGACCGATATGCACGTCGACGGCTTTCGCTTCGATCTCGCGCCGGTGCTCGCGCGCGAGCTGCACGACGTCGACAAGCTTTCGTCGTTTTTCGACATCATCCATCAGGATCCTACGCTCGCGAACGTCAAGCTCATCGCCGAGCCGTGGGACGTTGGTCCCGGCGGATATCAGGTCGGCAACTTTCCGATTCGCTGGGCCGAGTGGAATGGCAAGTACCGCGACGCGGTGCGCCACTATTGGCGCGGCGATCCCGGCCATACGCCGGAAATGGCGTCGCGCCTCGCCGGCTCGAGCGACATTTACGAGCCGAGCGGCCGCGGCGCGTATGCGAGTGTGAATTTCATCGTCGCGCACGATGGCTACTCGATGTACGACCTCGTCAGCTACGAGCAGAAGCACAATGAGGCGAACGGCGAGAACAATCGCGATGGGCACAACGACAATATCAGCCGGAACTGGGGGGTCGAGGGCGACACGGACAATGAGCGAACTCTCAACATCCGCTTCCGGCTGATGCGGGACTTCATCGCGACGCTCGCGTTCTCGCAGGGGGTGCCGATGTTGTCGCACGGCGATGAGATCGCGCGCACGCAGAAGGGGAACAACAACGCGTACGCACAGGACAACGAGACGTCGTGGATGCACTGGGATCTCGACGATCGCCGGAAGCAGCTGCTCGCCTTTACACGGAAGTGCCTCAATCTCCGGCATTCACACGCGGTCTTGCGGCGTCGGCACTTCTTTCGCGGCGAACCTACGGTCAAAGGAGGTCCGAAGGATCTCTCCTGGATTCGACCGGACGGAAAGGAAATGGAGCATCGCGATTGGCACGATCCGAACAACCACGCCCTTGGCATGCTCATCTACGGTGACGCAACAGATGAGACCGACGATCGCGGCAGGCCGATCAAAGGCGAGACGCTGCTGCTGCTGCTGAACAGCAGCGACCGCGACACCAAATTCACTCTGCCGACCCTCGACGGCGACGGAATCTGGGCCGAGATGGTCGACACTGCGTTCCGACAACTCGACGTCGTCACGACTGGCGTGGTGGAGCTTGCCCCGTTCTCGTTGATATTGTTGCGGTACGGTGAGAACCGGCGCATGGCGACGGGCCCGCGCCCATTGTCATCCTGATGCTCGCCGCAGGCGAGCGGAGGATCTGCTTTCACGTTGTTACGTCGTTACGAACTTGGAATGAGCAATGGCTGACGAAAAGAAAAAGAAGCCCGCGGCGAAGAAAACAGCAGCGAAGCGCGCACCGCGAAAAAAGAAAGCCGCCCCGGTTGACGACGAATCGCCCTACGCGGACGAGCCAGTGGCCGCGGAGCCGGCGTCCACCGAGCAGCCGACGCCCGAGCCTGCCGCGATCGCCGAGGCGACCGACGTTTCAGCCGCTGATATCGATCGCTTGCTCGCCGGTGAACATCACGATCCTCACAGCATCCTCGGCGCTCACACCGCAATGGTCGACGGCGTCCTGGGCGTCGTCGTGCGCACCATGGCGCCAAATGCCGAGCGCGCGGAGTGTCTGCTCGACGACGGCCGCGTCATCCAGCTCGTGCGGCAGTCGAGCGGCCTGACCGATCTGTACGTCGGCTTCATCCCGGACGCGACGCTGCCGCTCTCCTATCGGCTCCGTCTCTATTACGCCGACGGCTCGTTGTGGGAGCGGCGCGACGCCTACCCGTTCCTGCCGACCTTCGGCGACGTGGACCTGCATCTGTTCAACGAGGGCACGCACCGCGAGCTATGGAAGAAGATGGGCGCGCACGTGCGCACCATCGACGGCGTCGCGGGGGTGAGCTTCGCGGTGTGGGCGCCGAACGCCCGCCGCGTGAGCGTCGTCGGCGAATTCTGCGCGTGGGACGGACGCATTTTTCCGATGCGTCTCCTCGGCAGCTCGGGTGTTTGGGAGATCTTCATTCCGGACATTCAGCCCGGCGCGCTTTACAAATACGAGATCCTCACGCGCGAAGGCGCCGTTCGGATCAAGACCGATCCGCACGCGACGAAGATGGAACAACCGCCCGGGACGGCGTCGATCGTTCAGTTAGAGAATTCATATCAGTGGGGCGACGGGGCCTGGATGCAATCGCGGCGGAGCAACGACCCGGTCCGTTCGGCGATGAGCATCTATGAGGCGCATCTCGGCTCGTGGGCTCGTGTGCCGGAAGAGGACGACCGGATGCTCAGCTATCGCGAGATCGCGCCGAGATTGGCCGCGCATGTCAAAGGACTCGGCTTCACGCACGTGGAGTTGATGCCGGTGATGGAGCACCCGTTTTACGGATCGTGGGGATACCAGGTGAGCGGCTACTACGCGCCGACGTCCCGCTTCGGCTCACCCGATGATTTCCGGTTCCTTGTTGACACCCTGCACCAGAACGGCATCGGCGTCATTCTCGACTGGGTGCCGGCGCACTTTCCGAAAGACGACTACGCGCTGCGCCGCTTCGACGGCACCGCGCTCTACGAGCACGACGATCCGCGGCTCGGAGAGCATCCCGATTGGGGAACCCTGATCTTCAACTATGGCCGCAACGAAGTTCGCAACTTTCTGGTCGCGAACGCCCTCTACTGGTTGAACGAGTTTCATGCCGACGGCCTGCGTGTCGACGCCGTCGCGTCGATGCTGTACCTCGATTACAGCCGCAAGGCGGGCCAGTGGTTGCAGAATCGGCACGGCGGCCGCGAGAACCTCGAGGCGATTGCTTTTCTCAAGCAGTTCAACGACGCCGTCAGGACCGACGCGCCCGGATGCGTGACGATCGCCGAAGAGTCGACCGCGTGGCCCGCCGTCACGGTACCGGTCAGCGATGGCGGTCTTGGCTTCACGTTCAAATGGAACATGGGCTGGATGCACGACTCGCTCGCCTATTTCTCACTCGACCCCATCCACCGGCGCTTCCATCACGATCAGCTCACGTTCGCGATGTTGTACGAGTACAGCGAGCGCTTCATCATGCCGCTCTCGCATGATGAGTTTGTGCATCTCAAAGGATCGCTGATCCACAGGATGCCTGGCGACGAGTGGCAGAAGCTGGCCAACGCGCGGCTGCTGCTCGCGTACATGTTCACGCGGCCCGGAAAGAAGCTGTTGTTCATGGGAACCGAGCTCGCGCCGTGGGAGGAGTGGAACCACGATACGAGCTTGCCATGGCATCTGCTCGGCGATCCCCAGCGCCATGCGTTCTGTCATTACCTGTCGCGTCTGGCCGCGCTGTACAAACAGGAACCGGTGTTCTGGCGCGACGATGCGACCTGGGAAGGGTTCTGCTGGATAGACGTCGCCGATCGTGAGAATTCCGTGGTGTCGTACGCGCGCCTCGATGGCGACGCGCATGCGATCGTCATGCTGAACCTGACCCCCGTCCCGCGCGAGCGATATCGGATCGGCGTGCCCTCGGCGTGCCGCTATCAGAAACTTCTCTCGAGCGACGACGCCGAGTGGGGCGGCTCGGGCGTCGGCGCATTCGACGTCATCGAAAGTGATCCCACGCCGTTTCACGGATACCCGCAGTCCATCGAAGTGACATTGCCACCGCTCGGAGCACTCGTTCTGACGCCGGCTCGTGCCTGACGACAACAACCACGCACTACGCGAGCTCGCGACACGAGCCGGCATCGTCGACGCCTACTGGGATCAGACGGGGAACCGGCTGCGTGAGACGTCGGACGACACGCGGCGCGCATTTCTCGATGCCATGGGCATCGATACGCGAGACGACGATGCCACACACGCGGCGCTCGCGCATGTGCGCGACGGCGACGGCGAGCTGCTGCCGGCGGTGCGAGTGGTGGAAGTCGACGCCTTGCTCCGAAACATCGTGAGTGTGCGCGCACCCGCGACGAGGGCGAGCAGCGGTCCGTGGCGTCTCGAGCTCGTGATGGAAGACGGGACGCGCCATGTCTCCGAGGGTCCATGGCGCGGTGAAGCCGTGCTCGAGCTGTCGCTGCCGGTGCAGCCGCCGCTCGGCTATCATCGGCTGCGGCTGACATTCAACGCCGGCGCCGACGAGTGGACGAATGAGCAAATGCTCATCGTCGTTCCGCCGCGGTGTACGTCGCCCGAGGAGTTGCTGGGCGATCGGCCGGCGTTCGGCATCATCGCGAACCTGTACACCATCAAGAGCCCGGCGAATTGGGGCGTCGGCGATTTCAGCGATCTCACCGAGCTCGCGTCCTGGGCGGGCGAAATCGGTGCGGACTTCGTCGGCGTGAATCCGCTGCACGCGCTCCTCAACCGTGGCGGTGACGTCAGTCCATACAGTCCCGTCAGTCGCCTTTTTCGTAATCCGATCTACATCGACGTCACGCGGGTGCCGGAGCTCGAGTACACGCCCGAAATGCGCATGCGCATAACGTCGCCCGAGCTGTCGGCTGAGCTGGAGGCGCTGCGCGAGTCGCCGTCGGTGCGCTACGAGCAGGTCATGGCCGTGAAAGGCATGGCTCTCGACGCCCTGCATCGCGTTTTCTTCGAGCAGATTCGGGGCTCCGGCAGCAAACGCGATCGCGCGTATCAGGCCTACGTTGCCGCGAACGAGCCGGCCCTCTCGCGGTTCGCGACCTGGATGGCGATCGCCGAGCATCACCATGCGTTCGATTGGCGCATCTGGCCGGAGGAGTTTCGCCGGCCGGACACCGATGCAGTTCGCGCGTTTGCTGAACGCTGTGCGCATCGCATCGACTTCCATCGCTGGGTGCAGTTCGAGGCCGACCGCCAACTCGGCGAGGCAGCGAAGAGGGCCCGCGAGCGCGGCATGCGCATCGGCCTGTATCAGGACCTCGCGATTGGAAGCTCTCCTGCCGGCGCCGACACCTGGGCGTTCTCCGACCTCTTCGTGCGCGGCGTCAGCGTCGGCGCACCTCCGGATCCGTATTCGGCGACTGGGCAAAACTGGGGACTGCCACCGATCGACCCGCGCGCGTTACGCAAGAGTGCTTATGAGTATTTCGTTTCACTCATTCGCGCCGGATTTCGACACGCCGGCGCGCTGCGCATCGACCACGTGATGGGTTTGTTTCGGCTGTTCTGGATTCCTGAGGGCCAGAGCGGCGAGAACGGGGCATATGTGCTGTATCCGTTCGAGGATCTGCTCGGGATCATCGCGCTCGAGAGTGTGCGTCACAACGCACTCGTCGTCGGTGAAGACCTGGGTACGGTGCCCGACGAAGTGCCGCGCATGATGCACAAGTGGGGCATCCTGTCCTCGAAGGTGCTCTACTTCGAGCGCAACTGGCATGGCGACGGTTCGTTCAAACCGGCCGACGCGTATCCATCGCTGTCGCTGACGACCGCGAACACACACGACCTGCCGTCGATCGCCGGCTTCTGGTCGGAGCGAGACATCGCGCTTCGTCGAGACGTCGGGCAGATCATGACCGCGTCCGACGAGGAGCGCGCACGCACGGAGCGCGATCGCGATCGCGTAGCGCTCGTGAAGCTCTTGGCGGCCGAGGGGATTCTCCCGGAGGGATACGCGCCGCAGTCGTCGACCGATCTGCGCGCCGCGGTTCACGCCTTCCTTTGGAGCACGCCGTCCGTACTCGTCGGGCTCTCGCTCGACGACATCGCCGGGGAGATCGATCCCGTCAACGTGCCCGGCGTCGGGCCCGACCGATATCCAAGCTGGACGCGAAAGATGCGTTCGGATCTCGCCACGATCATCAGCAGCGGCGAGACCGACTTCATTCTCGCGCACATGCGCCGCTCCTGAGCGGCGACGTTTCCATGGCGCTGCACGACCGTCGGCTCACGGCGACGTACCGTCTCCAGATGAACGCGGGGTTCACGTTCGCGCAGGCCCGCGCTCGCGTCCCTTACTTCGAGCGGCTCGGCGTATCGCATCTCTATCTCTCGCCGATTTCGGCTGCACGCCGTGGAAGTGTGCACGGTTACGACGTCGTCGATCCGACGCGAATCAATAGCGAGCTCGGAACTGAAGATGAGCTGCGAGCGCTCGCAAAAGATCTGCACGTCCGCCGCATGGGCTTGATCGTCGACATCGTACCGAACCACATGGGCATCGGCGACGAGAATCTCTACTGGGACGATGTGCTCACGCACGGCGAGCGATCGCGCTACGCGAAATGGTTCGACATCGAGTGGGCCGCGGCCCCCAATCGGCGCGCGCTTGTCCTGCCGGTCCTCGGCGATGAGCTGGAGCGCGTCCTCGAGCGCGGCGAGCTCGGTGTCAAGCTCGTCGAGGGTCAGACGCCGCGTATCACATACTTCAGTCAAAGTTTTCCAATCGACCCGGCCTCGTTGCCGCCCGAGCTGCAGCTTGCGCAGGTCGACGCCGAAGAAGCTGGAGAATTGGCAAACCTGTATTCGGGACGAGAGGGTGCGAACCGGCTCGAGAAGCTGCTCGACGCGCAACACTATCGGCTCGTGTTTTGGCGGCGCAACGCCGAGATCAACTATCGCCGATTCTTCGACGTCAACGATCTCGCCGCGGTCAGAGTCGAGGACCCGACGGTCTTCGCGGAAACTCATGCGCTCGTGCTGAGGCTGGTCCACGAGGGGGTCATCGACGGCCTCCGAGTCGATCACATCGACGGCCTGCTCGATCCGGCCGAGTATCTGAGCCGCCTGCGCGCCGCGACGTCCGCCGACACGCCCATCTTCGTCGAGAAGATCCTGTCGCCGGGCGAGGCGCTGCCTGAAACCTGGCCGGTGGACGGCACGACGGGTTATGAGTTCTTGAATGACGTCGAAGCCGTCTTTCTCGATGCCGCTGGCGCACAGCGGATCGAGGCGTTCTATCGCCGCCTGCGCCGTCTCGGCGCGACGACGTTCCAGGAGATCGCGCGAACCGGAAAAACGAACATTCTCACCGGTGCCCTCCGTCCCGATCTCGATCGGCTGACGAACCAACTCGCACGCCTGGCGCGCGGACGCGGTAAACGCTGGACGGCCGCGAACCTCGGTGAGGCGCTCGTTGCGTTCATCGCTGCCTTCCCGGTGTATCGCTCGTACATCGATCCGCGGTCGCCGGCGAATGAAGCCGATCTCACGGCGATTCATCGTGCGGCTCGCGATGCGATTGGCGCCGGCGCGTCGTCGGAGATCGTCGACTTCATCGCCGAGGTGCTCGTCAACGCTGGAAGCCGTGACGGAAAAACGGCGGATGGGCTGCGGTTCGCCCAGCGTCTGCAGCAGGTGAGCGGGCCCGCAACGGCGAAAGGCGTCGAAGACACGGCGCTGTATGTGTACGTTCCCGTTACGTCCCGTCTCGAGGTCGGCGGCGAACCGGATGAGCCGATCAGCGCCGCCGTCGCGAGCCTGCATCAGGCGAATGTGCATCGCGCCGCCCGCTGGCCACGATCGCTGCTGGCGACAAACACCCACGACACCAAGCGAAGCGCGGACGTTCGAGCTCGTCTCGACGCGCTCACGGAGCAGCCCGCCGAGTGGGACCGGTCCGTCCGCCGCTGGCGCCGACTCAACGCCAAACATCGCCAGGTTGTGAAGGGACGCTTATCACCGGACACAAATACTGAATACCTGATGTACCAGATCGTCGCCGCTCTGTGGCCACCGCCGCGACTCGGCAGGCGCAGCGACGATCTTCCGGATCGCGCGTGGCGCGAGTCGGCGCGCGAGCGATTGACTCGCTATGCCATCAAAGCGGCGCGCGAGGCAAAGACGCGCACGTCGTGGACGGACCCCGACGTCGAGTACGAGCGCGCGCTGACTGAGTTCGTCGCAAACATTCTCGAGCCGGCGGACGATGCGCCGTTTCTGTCCGATGTCGCGCGCCTCGTCTCGCGGGTGGCGCCGATCGGAGCATGGAATGCCCTGTCCCGGATCGCCATTCATCTCACCGCGCCGGGAACGCCTGACATCTATCAAGGCGACGAGCTGTGGAACCTGACCCTTGTCGATCCGGACAACCGCCGGCAGGTCGACTACGACGCCCGCGAACACGCGTTGGACTCACTCGCGTCCGTGGAGCGTCGTATCGATTCGGATCAGCCAATCGACGTTTTCGACAGCCGCGTAAAGCTGCTCGCGACGCAGCGGTTGCTGTGTCTCCGCCGCACACAGCCTGATCTTTTTGTGCGCGGTGCGTACGAGCGGCTCGTTGTCTCGGGACCCCGAGCGCGGCACGTTTTTGCCTTTGCGCGTGTATTGAATGGGAAACGAAGCATAACGCTGGCATCGAGACTACTCGGCGACATGGACGTCGATAAAATGTCCGAATGGTGGCTCGATACAACGGTTAAACTGCCGCACTCGACAGGGGAGATCGGCTGGCGATCGCAAATCCTGCATGGTGTAGTAGAGAGCAAGGACGGAATGCTCGAGCTCGCTTCCACCTTCGCCAAACTTCCTGTCGCCGTCCTTGTGAACTAGGTTCCCGCCTCTCGACCGGACCTTTGGACGCCAGAGGCGTGCTTCCCGTGGCACGAAATACTCTCAGCTGAACTACTTTCGTCGCTGGTATGCCATGATGATCCCCTCAGCGCCAAAAACCAACGTCGCCTACTTCTCGATGGAGATCGCCCTCGACAAGGCGCTCCCCACGTACAGTGGCGGCCTTGGAGTATTGGCTGGCGACACGCTGCGGTCGGCCGCCGACCTCACGCTGCCCGTCGTCGGCGTTTCGCTTCTCCATCGAAAGGGCTATTTCGAGCAGCACATCGACGAACACGGCAACCAGACCGAGGCGCCATCAGACTGGCAGCCGGAGCGTGTTCTCGAGCCGGTCGACGCGCGTACTTCTGTCATGATCGAGGGCCGCAGCGTCACCATTCGCGCTTGGAAGTATCCCGTTCGAGGCGTCACCGGGCACGAGGTGCCCGTCTATCTGCTCGATACCGATCTTCCCGAGAACAGCGAGTTCGATCGCACGCTCACGAACTACCTCTATGGTGGCGACAGCCACTATCGCCTTCTCCAGGAAGTCGTGCTCGGAATGGGTGGAGCGTCGCTGCTTCGCGCCATCGACGCGAAGGCCGAGATCTACCACATGAACGAGGGTCACTCGGCGCTGCTCACCGTGTGTCTCCTCGACTGGCAGCTGGAGGGGAGACAGAGCTTCGAGCTCGACGAATCCGACATCGAAGCCGTGCGACGACGGTGCGTGTTCACGACCCACACGCCGGTTCCCGCGGGTCACGACAAATTCCCGATGGATCTCGTCCGCCGCGTCCTCGGTGATGAAACGGTTGCATTGATCGAGGCGGCGCACGCGGTCGACGGCGGGCAGCTGAATCTCACGCATCTCGCGCTGCGGCTCGCGCGGTTCGTCAACGGCGTCGCGATGAAGCATCGCGAGGTCTCGCAGGGCATGTTCCCGAACTTTCCGATCGACGCCATCACGAACGGCGTGCATGCGGGCACGTGGACGTCGCCGGCGTTTCAGAAGTTGTTCGACAAGCGGATTCCCGAATGGCAGACCGACAACCTGTACCTGCGGTACGCGGTCGGCATTCCGCTCGCGGAGATTCGCGCCGCACACGCCGAGGCGAAGAAAGCGATGATCGCGGCGATCGCGACGCGTACCGGCACCATGCTCGATCCCAAGGTGTTCACGATCGGCTTCGCTCGGCGCGCTACGCCCTACAAGCGCGCCGATTTGCTGTTCACGAATCTGCAACGCCTCGCCGAGATCACCACGAATGTTGGACCGCTGCAGATCGTGTTCGGTGGCAAGGCGCATCCGCACGACGGCGGCGGAAAGGACCTCATTCGACGAATCCATCAGGCAGCGAGCGCGCTCGCCGATCAGGTCACGGTGGTCTACGTCGAGAACTACGAGATGGAGATTGCCGCCAGCATGGTCGCCGGCGTCGATCTGTGGCTCAACAATCCGATGAAGCCGCTCGAGGCGAGCGGCACGAGCGGCATGAAGGCCGCGCTCAACGGAGTGCCGAGTCTCAGTGTGCTCGATGGCTGGTGGATCGAAGGCCACGTGGAGGGAGTGACGGGCTGGTCGATCGGCGGCCTCGATCTCGACGCGGATCAATCCAAGGACGCAAATGAGATTTATCTAAAGCTCGAACGAGTTATTCTCCCGCTGTACTACGGGTTGCCGTTCGCTTACGCCGAAGTAATGCGTTCGGCCATCGCGCTCAATGGATCGTTCTTCAACACGCAGCGCATGGTCGAGCAATACGTTCGGAACGCGTATTTCCCCGATTCGGTGAGCGCGATAGAAGAAGCGATCGGGACGGCGCCATAAGCCACATGACAGAATCGGCGGCTGCGCAGGACAATGGAAACGTCCTGCAGACGGTGGCGCCCGGCTCGGTACGCCGCATTCACCTCGTCGGTGTCGCCGGCACCGGCATGGGCTCGTTTGCTGGTTTGCTCAAAGACGCAGGATACGAGGTCACCGGCAGCGACCAGAACGTCTATCCGCCGATGAGCGAAATGCTCGAGCGTTGGGGAGTGGACACCATGACTCCCTACGCGCCCGAGAACCTCGACCGGGCGCGGCCGGACGTCGTCATCATCGGCAACGTCATTCGCCGCGTGAACCCGGAGGCGACCGCGGCGCGCGAGCGCGGGTTGCCGCAGATGAGTTTCCCCGCGGCGCTCGGGTCGCTATTGCTCGACACCCGCCACAGCATCGTCGTCGCGGGCACACATGGCAAAACGACCACCTCGGCGCTGCTGTCCCACGTCCTTGTCACCGCGGGGACCGATCCGTCGTTCCTCGTGGGCGGCGTGACGCTCAACGCCGAGTCGAACTTCCGGTTCGGCCAAGGGCCCTACTTCGTAGTCGAGGGCGACGAATACGACACGGCCTACTTCGACAAGGGCCCGAAGTTCCTTCATTATCGCGCGAAAACCGCCCTGCTCACGAGCATCGAGTTCGACCACGCGGACATCTATCGCGATATGGAGCATTACGAGTCCGCGTTCGTTCGCTTCGCCGAGACCCTCCCGGCTGACGGAACGCTCGTCGTCTGTGCGACCTATCCGAACGCGGAGCGGATCGCGCGCGAGCACACGAAGGGACGCGTGATCACGTATGCGCGCGAGATGGACGCGGATTATCGCGCGCGCAACCAGAGCGTCGGCCCCGAGGGCGCGCGATTCGACATCGTTCGCCGTGAGGACGGAGCCGCGACGAACGTGTTGTTGCCGATGTCGGGGTACCACAATGTGGAGAATGCCATCGGCGTGTTCGCGGTGATGATGTCGCTCGGGATCGCGCCCGAGGTGGTCGCTCGGGGCTTCGAGTCCTTCAAGGGCGTGAAGCGGCGGCAAGAGGTCAAAGGCGAGATCCGCGGCGTCCTCGTCGTCGACGATTTCGCGCACCACCCGACCGCCGTGCAGGAGACGATCGGAGGTATTCGGAGGCGCTACTCCGACCGGCGCGTGCTCGCGGTCTTCGAGCCCCGGTCGAACACGAGCCGGCGCAACATTCACCAGGTGCCGTACGTCGGCGCGCTGCGAGATGCGGCCAAGGTGTTTCTCAAGGTTCCGGAGCCGCACGACAAAGTGCCGCCGGACCAGCAGCTCGACGTGCCACGGATCGTGAAAGATCTCGAATCAGAAGGCGTCGCTGCCTACGGGACGCCCGACGTCGACGAGTTGGTTCGAGTCGTCGCGGGCGAAGCGAAGTCGGGCGATCTCGTGTTGGTGATGAGCAACGGCGCCTTCGGCGGCTTCGTCCCCAAGCTGATGGCTGCGCTCGAGCCACAGCCCTGAGGGAGGCTCGCGCCACGGCGCGACCGGGGATCTAAACCAAGAAGCGGAAGATCAAGAGCTGGCCGCGGATCGCACGGAAACACACGGAATTACACGGATAGCAGTCCGTGTGACTTCGCCGCAGTCGCCGTGGCTTCCGTGGCTCGCTCTTGATCTTTGGTTTCTGATCTCTGGTTTCGGCGTCGGCACTCCTCCGCGGCAGGTCAGGCAGCTTCCAGCTCATCCTCCAGCTCGGCCGTTTTCCGTACGGCCCGAATGGCCGTGCCGCCGGCGACGATCGCGCCAAGCACGATGTAGATGTAGAACGTATAGAACCGCCACCACAGCAGCGCCGCGGCAAACAACGACGGTCCGATGACTTTGGCGAGTGCGGCCCGGAACGCCAACTCGACCGCTCCGCCGCCCCCCGGCGCCGGCACGACGGCGGCCCCGTATAACAATCCTAATGGCCACAGCGCCAGTGGCGCGAGCGGCGCGTCGGCCCCCGACCCAAGCACCAGCGCCGGCAGAACGCAGAGTCGCATCGCCACGTGGACGACGGACATGACGTAAGCGCCCGCCGCCCAACGCATATCGATCCGCTTCACGCTGTCGACCGTCGAGCGAACTTGTGCGAACCAGCGCTGGATGACGTCCCAGCGCTTCCCGCCAAGTCCCAGGCGTTGCGCCCACCGCGGTGCCGAATCGCCCACGTGCCGCCGTGACAACGTGATCGCGACGATAGCCAGGCCGATGACAAAACCAGCGTAGCCGCCGACCACGCCGACCAACGCGCCGAGCACCGCGCCGGCATCATGAAAAACGATGGCCACGATGATGACGACGGTCGCCAACGACAGCGCCTCCAGGAACAACTCCGCGTAAAGGACGACGAGTGCACTCGGCGTCGGAATGCCCGCCTCGGCGAGCACGAGAAAGCGCGCCGGCTCAGCGCCCGATCGTGCGGGTGTGATCGACGCGCCGAAATCGCCGGCGAGCGTCGTCCGAAGCGCCGTCATGAACGGCAATCTGATGTTCGCCGCCTTGGCGCTCCACGTAATCTTGAATGAGCGAGTGAGAATCTCGGTCGCGACCGCGGCGATCGCCAACAGATGCGCCGTCGGCGGCAGCACGATTGCGCTGCCCGCGCGCCACCATCGAAGTATGAAGAACACCGAGATGCCAATCACCGCCGCGAAGGACACGGCCGTGAACGCCCAACGCTTCCAGGTCATGCGGTGCGGAAATCCACTGTCGAGTCTCTCGGCATGCTTGCATGTTAATACCCGATGTACTCCACGTGCCTGCACTGCCACCGCTCACTCGGTACGAACGAGGCCGTCGAGCAGTTTCCTATCGGCCGGCGCCTCGCGTTCGATGCCGCGAAAGGCCGATTGTGGGTAGTCTGTGCGCACTGCGGACGCTGGAATCTCACGCCGATCGAGGAGCGGTGGGAGGCCGTGGAGGAATGCGAGCGCATGTTCCGCGGCCTGAAAATGCGAACTCAAACGCGGAACATCGGCCTCGCCAAAACGCCCGACGCCACCGAGCTCATTCGCATCGGAGCGCCTCTCAGACCCGAGCTGGCCTCATGGCGGTACGGTCGCCTGTTTCGCCAGCGATTGCGCAAGCAGGCCGCGCTCGTCGGCGGCCTGGGCGGTGTGGCCGGTGCCGGCGCTCTGCTCGTTGCCGGAGCTCCGCTGTTCACGACACTCGCTCCGTTCCTCGCCGGCCCCGCCATCTATTTCGCTATCGGCGGCGTGCTGGTTCGGGATCAGATCGCCGGCACCAGCGTCATCGGCGAAGAGGGCAAAGCCATTCGTGTCACTCGAGCCAATCTCGAGCACACGACGGTCTCGGCCGATGAAGGCGCCCTTCGACTTCATCTTCGCCACTCCTATGGACGGCAAGAGTTGAGTGGTGACCGCGCCGTCCGCGCGCTGTCGACGTTGATGCTATTCGCGAATCGTGGTGGAGGGACGAGCTCGACGATCGACAATGCGGCACGATTGATCAGCGACGCCGGTGATGCTCGGCGTGCCATTGCCGACATCACGCATTTCGCGAGGGCGCGGACGGGCAATTTCGAGGAACGGGTTGCTGAGGTGACGCGCGCGCCGCGAGGCAGAACGATTGGTGAAGCGCTTCGCGCGCAGATGGCTGTCCAGCGACGAATCGGGCAGTGGGGCAGCGACATGCAGATCAAGAATCCAGGTGCACTTCACCGCCTCCCGCCACCGCATCGTCTTGCCCTGGAGATGGCACTCCATGAGACCTACGAGGAGCTCGCGCTCGACGACGAGCTGGCCTCGTTGGAGCGTGCGTGGCAGGAGGCGGAGGAAATTGCGGCCATTGCAGACGACCTCCTGGTGCCGCCGAACGTTCGGGCGCAACTCGCGAAGAAACAGGGCCGCTGAAACTTCGGAAGTTCAGAAAAGGCTTAGCCACGGAATCCGCGGAAGAGACGAAAACACCACACGGACACGGCGGCAAACCAGCCTCGCGTATGAAACCAATAATCCGTGTGCTTTTTTCGGGCTTCTGGTCCGCGTATTCCGTGGCAGAGCTCTTCCTGGTTTGCACGTTGGTTCAGTGGCAAAAAAAGCCCGAGCGTTTCCGCTCGGGCTCTTCGTATCGCCAGTGGCAACGACTAACGCCAACGAGGCGTCGTGATTCCCTCTTCGTCAGCGGCACCGCCCGCGGTTACTGCCGCGGCCGGCTTGAGGATTTTGCTAATCTGCTGCCGCGCGTCATCGATGTGACGCTTGGTCGGCACGTCGGTGAACTTCTTCGCGGCCGTGGCCAGTTCGGCGTCGAGCTGCTTCAACTCGCCACGCAGCATCGATTTGATTTCGCCCGTGTTGTTCGCTGGCGCGGCACCGCCGCGACCACCGCCACCGCCGCCACGACCGCCGCCGGCGTCCGCGGCCGCGGCGGGCGGATTGATCTTGTTGCCCACGTTCGTGAGATACGCGCGCTGCAATCCGCGGCGGAAGATGTCGATTTTCGTCGCGTTGCCCGAGAGCTCGCTGAAGATGCTGTGGCGCAGATCGGCCAACATCTCGGTGAGCGTGTAAACCTCGGCCGGATTCTTTGCCAATGCCTCCGACTCGATCAGGCGTGTCATCTTGCCGTCGTTCAGCAGACTGTTGATGAGTGACGACTGGGCGTTCACGATGCGCGTGACCTCGCCGGTCGGCTCGATCTTGCGCAGGATGTCCATGTCGATCAACCACGTCGGCGTCTGGAATCCATTGTCGGCGATGAACTTCATTGCCTGCTGCTGCCTCGCCTTCGGCACCGGCGTGAAGCGCGGGCCCGGCTGATTGCCGTACTTCTCCTGCGAGTTCATGCCGCCGACCAGGTTCGCGACGTGTCCCAACTCGGTGCGGAATTGCCCGATCTGCCGATTGTAGAGCTCAGCGAGAATGTCGAAGTCTTCCGTCGGCTTCACCGCGGTGCTCTGTATCCACTGCATGTTGCGTTTCAAGTTCTTGAATCCGAGTTCTGTCGCGCGCACCGGATCGATGTCGCCGACCGCTTCCGTCTCGTCGCCCGGATCGGAGCCGAACGCGCCCGACGTCGAGAAGCGCAGCCACGGCTTGGTGTCCTGCTCGCGAGCCCACGAATCCAACACGCTGCGCTCCGCCTCCGCGCCGGCGATCAGATCGGCCGGCGTCTTTTTCGCCGACCCGGCCTGAATCACACCAGGCGCCTGGTTGACCGGCGCATAGCCCCAGTGTGTCGCCCATCTGTCGTACGGACCGATCTTCGGAATCAGCAGATCGACCGGAATGTTGTCTTCGGGCTGCGCGACGTAATTGAAGCGCGAGTAGTCCATCAACGTCGCGACGTGGCCCATGCGCCGCAGGAAGTCGGCGTTGCGGATGCTGTCGATCGGATACTGCGAGCTCGACTTCATGTTATGCTGGAACCCGAGCGTGTGTCCGACTTCGTGCGCCAGCACGTAGCGGAGCAGCTCGCCCATCAGCTCATCCGACACCGGGAACTGCCGCGCGCGCGGATCGAGCGCCGAAACCTGCGTGAAGTACCAGCTGCGCGCGAGGTTTTGAACGTTGTGATAGAACTGAATGTGCGCATTCAGGATCTCGCCGGAGCGCGGATCGTGAATGTGCGGGCCCGAGGCGTTCTCGGTCGTCGACGGCAGCCAGCGCACCACCGAGTAGCGCGCGTCTTCCGGCGACCAATCGGGATCGTTCGTGGGCGCCACTTTGCCGACGATCGCATTCTTGAAGCCGGCCGCCTCGAAGGCCGGCTGCCAGTCCTCGATCGCCTTGATCAGGTACGGCCGCCATTTCACCGGCGTGTTCGCGTCGAGATAGTAGACGATCTGCTTCACCGGCTCGGAGACCGCGGCGTTCGGATCCTTCTTCTCGAGCCGATAGCGCGTGATGAAACAGCGCTGATCGTCCGCCACACGCTGCGCCGGCTGGGAGTAGTCGGTGACCGTCATGTTGAAGTAGCCGACGCGATTGTCGCAGAGGCGTGGCTGCATCGCGACCTCGGGCAGCTTGTGGAAGCTGTACGACATCACGATCGTCGCCGAGGGAGCCGTGACGCCCGCGGCGCCGCGACCGCCGCCGCCACGTCCCGCCTGCGCCGCGCCACGGCCGCCGCCGGCGCTCGCGAACGTGAGGGTCGACGAGACGTTCACGTTGTCCGGGAACGACGCGACGTGTTCGATCCACGACCGCGTCGCATCGATGTTGTAACCCTGTCCGATCCGCTGCGCGGGCGACAATTCCGCGGGCGGCTGCGTGAAGAGACGCGAGACATCGATGACGGCCGCGCTATCTGGCCCGTACGACTCGACGTTGAAGATCGCGATGATTGGATGGACGTTCGACGCGGCGACGGCACCGGCCAGGGGGCTCGTCGAGTCGCTCGCCATGATCTCGTACGAGATCCCTCGCAGCACGATCCGGTTGTCCTTGCGCTCGAACCGCAGCACGCGGTTGCCCGCCGACTGGCCTCCGTAGCCCGCGCCGAGCGTCGTCTGCGCGATCTCCTGAACGAGGAGGATGTCCTTGTTCAGCTCACGACGAGGAATCTCGAACAAGACGCGCTCGCCGATGCGATGCACCTTGAAAAGACCCGGCTTCGTTTGCGCCTGCGCGGTAACGACGCGATTGTACGGCTGTGGATTCGGTGCGCCGGCCTGTTGACCACCCCCGGCGCCACCACGCCCGTTGCCGCGGCCGCCCGTATTGCCGCCACTTGGATTGTCAGCGGAATCAGAAGGGTTCGTCGGATTACCGGCAGGTTGCTGCTGCTGCCCCTGGCGCTGCGGCGCCGAGGCGACTGGAGCAGGTGTCGATACCGGTGCTGGTGGCTGGGACGTGGTGCATCCGATCGCGACGACTGCCGCGACCGCGCTGCCCAGTACCACGGCGGAGCTTGTTCGCATAGAACACCCGGTGATGAAAGGGACGTGGGGAACGGGAAAACGCTCTTTCTCAAGCACGAACGTGGCTCGCGGACCGATCGTTGGAAAGGGGAGCCGTGATGGGCCGGTCCGGTGTCTGCATTCGATGTTCGATATGGAGTTGCATCTCGACATCGATGGCGGCGAGCTCGTTCCGGCCATTCTTCAGGTTCCGGACGCAACGGGTCCGTTCCCAGCGGTGCTCGTGCTGCACGGATTCAGCTCGGACAAGGAACGGATGGCGGACTCCATTGGCCGCGGCCTTGTCGCCCGCGGCGTGGCGAGTCTTGCGATCGACCTTCCGCTCCACGGATCGCGCGAGGGTGGACTCGACGCGCTCTCATTCCGAAATCCTCTCGCCGTCGTCCAAGCATGGCGACTCGCCGTCCGAGAAGCCCACCGCGCGATCGATTTCCTTGCCGAGCATCGGTCGGTCGACGCCAATCGAATCGGGATCGCCGGGTATTCGCTCGGCGCCTATCTCGCGCTCATCGTCGCGGCGAATAGCAAGCTGATCAAAGCGGTGACGCTCGCAGCGGGCGGCGATTTGCCCGAACAAACCCCGTTCGCTTCGCTCGTTCGCACGGTGGCCGATCCGCAGCGCGCGGCGCGAGCGCTGGCCGGCCGTCCGCTGCTGATGGTGAATGGGCGGTACGATCGGCGCGTTCTTCCCGACCAAGCTCGCTCATTATACGAGGCCGCGAGCGAGCCAAAGGAGCTTCGATGGTATGACGGCGGTCATTGGCCGCCGGCGACGGCGATCAATGGCGCCGCGGAATGGCTCGCGCGTATACTTCGAGCCACGGCGCCCGCCGTGGATCCAGCGCCAGGGCGCGTTGCAATTTCTTAATGAGAAATTCCTCGATGCGCGCCCACGGGTGTGTCCATTCATCGGCCGTCGGCACCAGGGCGTCGCCGTGGACGCGAACGACCTGGAAGCCCGCGCTGCCGAGCAATGCCGACAAGGACCTGACCCCAAAGCCAGCCCGATACGGAAACGTGAGCAGATTGTTCTGTGCGAGCAGCGTCGTCGCCGTCACCCGCAGCGCCGCGCCCCCGCGCGCGAACCACTCGCGCATCGACACATAGAACTCCCCGTTGGGCACCCGAACGACGAATAGTCCGCCGTCGCTCAAGAGCCGATGCGCCGCGACGAGTGCCGCACGCGGCTCGGCCAGTTGATCGAACGTGTTCCAGATCGCGACGACGTCGAACCGCCGCCCCGGCTCGAAGGCCGTGAGCTCGCCGTCGTGAGCCGTCAGTCCGAGAGAGCGCGAGAACGCATTCGCGCTCGCGTTGACGTCGACTCCCTCGAACGTAAGATCCTCGTCGCGCGCCGCGGCGAGGAACGCACCGACGTAGCTCCCGACCTCGAGGCCCGTGCCCCGTCGGCCGAGCAGCTTGCGCACGCGGCGCGCCTGCGCGCGCACCGCGGAACGCTGCGTCTCGTGCAACGCACGCATCAGATCGTTCGAGTGTTCGGTGCGCGCGTAGATGGTCTTCAGCTCGTGCGGCCGCTCGACCGGATTTCGATACACGAGGCCGCAGTCGCGGCATCGCACGAGCCGCAGCGGTGGCTGCTCCGAGAACGCGACTCGGTCCATCAATCGCTCCGGCGGAGTGCCGGGCTTCAACCGCTTACCGTGATACTCCCATAGTGCTTCGACTTCGGCGCGGATCGCGTCTCGGTCGGCGATGACATCGGCGCTCGAGTGGCCACAAACCACACAAAACGCCGGCTCGTACGAAGGGCTCGTCACGAGCCGGCCAGGTGCAGGGAGAGTGCCTGCCTAAGGCAGCTTCCAGTATTCGACGCGGCCGTCGTTGAACCGAGGAATGGCGACGAGGTTTCGCTTTGTGTCGACCCCGATGTCCGCCGGTCCCGGGATACCGGAAATGATTTTCGTTACGGAGCCGTTCTGCACGACGTGAATGGCGCTGTCGGCCCAGCTCGAGACGAGAATGCGACCATCGCCGAGGACTTCGATACCGTCATATTGGCCCGGACCGGTCGCCAGCGTCGTCGGCGCCTTGTCGCCGTCCTTCCAGACCTGAATCGCGCTGCCGTTGAACGGCGCGAGCAGCCAACGTCCGTTGGCACCGTCCCATGTGAGCCCGTTCGGCGCGTTGAGCGAGTCCGCTTTGATCGCGGTGCCCTTGCGGCCGGCGATCTTGAAGATCTGATCGACGCCCGGGTGCGATGTGGCGCCCGTTGCGTCGAAGGCGATGCCGGTGTCGGTGACATAAACGTTCCCGTCGCCGCCGACGGCGACGTCGTTCAAGAACGTCGCCTTTTGGCTCGAGAGATCGATGTCGGCAATTGGTGCTCCGGTCCGTCGATTGAACGCGCGCACGTGGTTGATGTCCGCGACCCACAGCGTGTCGCCGACGAGTGCCAGACCTTTCGGCGCGTCGAGTGTGACGCCGTTCTTGCCGCCTTGGACGAGGACTCTCGGGGCGTTGGCCGTGCTGTCGGCGCGAACCACGGCGATGAACCCGTTGTTGTCGTGCTGCGACGGGTTGCCGTTTATGTTCGAGACATAGTAGACATCGAGCTCCGCGTCGTAGCGAACGGACTCCGGCGTCTGAAGTCCCGATGTTTCGCCGACCTTGGACGCGGCGGCCGGCGCCGCTGTGCCGGCTGCTGGAGCGGCCGCCTTGCTCGAATCCGTCGCCGAGCTCTCGGATTTCGCGCATGCGGCAGCAAGCGCGGCGGCGTAGAGTATCAGGAATCCATGGCGCATTCATTCCTCCGATCGATGTTCCAGAAAAAAGTTTAGTGCGGCTGGGAAGAATTGAGACCCTCGACCCTCGACCCTCGACCCTCGACCCTCGACCCTCAACCGAGCTTTGACGTGCATCGCTCCTTCATATCAATCCTCGCATTGTCGCTCGCGCTCCCGTCTATCGCCCCCGCGCAGCGCGACTCGACGACGTTCGCCGCCCTTCGCTGGCGTGAGGTCGGCCCGTACCGGGGCGGCCGCTCGGTCGCGGGCTCCGGCAACCCCTCTCGTCCGGACGAATTCTGGATGGGCACCACCGGCGGCGGTGTCTTCAAGTCGATCAACGCCGGCCAGTCATGGGCACCGGTGACTGATGGCTATTTCGGCGGCACGATCGGCGCGATCAAGGTGGCCGCGTCGGCGCCCGACGTCGTGTACGTCGGCGGCGGTGAGTTTCCAATGCGTGGCAACGTTTCGCACGGCGACGGCGTGTGGAAAACGACCGATGGCGGCAAGACGTGGACGTCGATGGGTCTCCGCGAGACGAAGCAGATCTCGGACATCGTCATTCATCCGACGAACCCCGACCTCGTCTACGTCGCGGCGCTCGGCCACATCTGGGCGCCGAATCCCGAACGCGGCGTGTACCGCTCGAAGGACGGTGGAAAGACGTGGCAAAGAATCCTCTTTAAGAATGACTCAACTGGCGCCATCGACCTCGTGATGGACCAGAACAATCCGAATGTGCTGTATGCGGCGCTGTGGCAGGCTGGCCGCACACCGTGGATGCTGTCGTCGGGCGGCAACGGCAGCGGCTTGTTCAAGACGACGGACGGCGGCGACAACTGGACGGAGCTCACGCGAAATCCCGGCCTGCCGGCGGGCATCTGGGGCAACATCGGCGTCACCGTGTCGGGCGCGAACTCGAATCGCCTCTGGGCGCTGATCGAAGCGGATTCCGGCGGTGTGTATCGCTCCGACGACGGCGGGCGCACCTGGACCCGCACGAATGGTGATCGCGGCCTCCGGCAGCGCGCGTGGTATTACACGAGAATCTACGCGGATCCCAAAGACACGAACGTCGTCTACGCGAGCAATGTCCAGTTTCAGAAGTCCGTCGACGGCGGCAAGACGTTCCGCCCGGTGCGCGGACTTCCACACGGCGACTCGCACGATTTGTGGATCGACCCGAAGAACCCAAATCGCATGATCGAATCGGACGACGGCGGATCAACCGTGAGCGTCGACGGCGGCCGCACGTGGTCGGACGAAGATTTCGCGACGGCCCAGTTCTACCACACGGTTGCGACGACGCATTTCCCGTATCGCATCTGCGGCGCGCAGCAGGACAATTCGACGCTCTGTGGCCCGAGCCGCGGATCGTTAGACATCTCTGATTGGCTCGAGGCCGGCGGCGGGGAGTCGGGCTTCATCGCGCCCCGGTACGACGACCCCGACATCGTCTACGCGGGCAGCTACGGCAATCTTCTCACGCGCAAAGACATGCGCACCGGCATCAGTGTGAATGTGAATCCGTGGCCCGACAATCCGATGGGCCACCCGGCGATGGATCTCAAGTACCGCTTCCAGTGGACGTTCCCCATCATCGTCTCGAAGCACAACTCGAACGTGGTCTACGCCGGCTCGCAGCACGTCCACAAAACGACGAATGGGGGAAAGACATGGACCGTCATCTCCCCCGACCTCACCTATCACGATCCCGCCACGCTCGGCAACTCCGGCGGGCCGCTGACGAAGGACCAGACGTCGGTCGAGTACTATGCGACGGTGTTCATCATCGAGGAATCGCCGCTGACGCCGAAGGCGATTTGGACGGGCTCGGACGACGGCAAGGTCTACCTGACGCGCGACGGTGGCGTGAAGTGGACGGACGTCACGCCGAAGGACATGGCGAAGTTCACCCGCGTCTCGAGCATCGACGCATCGAAGTTCGGTGAATGCATCGCGTACGTCGCGGCGAACCGGTATCAGCTCGACGACGACCGCCCGTATCTCTGGAAGACGACCAACTGCGGAGCGTCGTGGACGCGAATCGACAACGGCATCGCGTCGACGGAATTCACGCGCGTCGTCCGCGAAGATCCCGACAAGCGCGGTCTCCTCGTCGCTGGCACGGAGCGCGGTGTCTGGTACTCACCGGACGATGGCGCGCACTGGCAGTCGCTGCGCCTCAACCTGCCGTACGTGCCGGTGCACGATCTCCAATTCAAGCAGGGAGATCTCATCGTCGGCACCCACGGCCGCGGCTTCTACATCATGGACGACATCACGACACTCGAGCAGATGTCGGATGCGGTTGTCGCGAGCGCGGCGCATCTCTTCAAGCCGCGCGATCAGTACCGTCTCGCGACAGGCGGCGGCTTTGGCGGCGGTGGTCGTGGCGGCGGCGGACCCGCGGCGCTCACGCCGGAGAATGCACCCGTTCGCCCGACGGGTCAGAATCCGCCGACCGGCGTTGTCGTTCAGTATTGGCTGAAGAACGGCAGCGAATCCGTCGGCCTCGATTTTCTCGACGCGACGGGGAAGCTGATCCGAAGCTACAGCAGCAAGACCGACTCGACGCCCGCCGCTGCTCCCGCGCCGCCGGCCGACGAAGGCTTTGGTCCGCCGCCGCAGGCGCAGCGCGTCCCGAACAAACGCGGCGTGAACACGTTCCTCTGGAACATGCGGTACCCCGACGCGTCGAGCTTCCCCGGGATGATTCTCTGGGCGGCGAACGTCACGGGGCCGCTGGTGCCGCCGGGGAGCTACAAAGTGCGGATGACGGTCGACGGCAAGCCGATCGGGACAGAGAACTTTAAAGTCCTTGCCGATCCGCGCATCAAGGCGACGATGGCCGAATGGGCCGAGCAGTCCAGGCTCGCCCTGCAAGTACGCGATCGCTTCTCCGAGGCGAACGATGCGGTGAAGGAAATTCGGCGCATCAAGACGGAGCTCGCCGATCGCGAGAAGAACATGCCCGCGGCGCAGGCGGGCGCCTTCAAGGCACTCGCCGAGTCGTTCTCGACGTCGCTCGGCGAAGTCGAGGATTCGCTCTATCAAACGAAGAACCGGAGCGGGCAGGACCCACTCAACTACCCGATCCGGTTGAACAACCGCATCGGCGCGCTGATGGGCGTCATCTCCAGCGCCGATGGCCGACCAACCAGCCAGTCGTACGAGGTCTACACGGTGGTGACGAAAGAGCTCAACGTGCAGACGACGAAGCTTCGAAGAATCCTCAATACCGATTTGCCGCGGATCAATGCGATGTTGCGGGCGGCAGGCCTCAAGCCGATCGATTCGCCGGGGCCGGTGTCATAAAACACGTGCGGCGTGCGGGGTTCCTCTTTCCGCCGTACGCCGTACGCCGTACGCCTCACGTGGGAACTGCCATCCCCATGGCGTGATACCCTTTGTCGACGTACACCGTGTTTCCTGTCACGCCGCTCGCGAGCGGCGAGGATAAGAACGCGGCCATCGACCCCACTTCCTCGGCGGTGAGCTTGGTGGTCAGCGGCGCATTCGCCGACACGTACTCGACCATTTTCTCGATGATCCCGATCGCGCTCGCTGCACGCGAGGCCAGCGGACCTGCCGAGATCACATTCACTCGGCAGCCGAACTTGCGGCCGGCCTCGAAGGCCAAGGTTCGCGTGTCGCTCTCGAGCGCCGCCTTGGCGGACGACATTCCACCACCGTAGCCCGGAATCACGCGCTCGCTGGCCATATATGTGAGCGAAAGAAACGAGCCGTGCTCGCGCATCAGCGGTCCCAGGCGCTGTACCATCGACACCATCGAGTACGCGCTCGCGCTCACCGCGCCGAGATAGCCCATGCGGCTCACCTCGAGCAACGGCTTCTTGACCTCCGGCCCATTCGCCAAGGAATGGACGACGATGTCCAGAGGCCGCTCGCCGAAGTCGGCGACGAGTCGTTCCGCCAAACCGCCGATCGAGACGTCACCCAGCTCCCTGTAGCGTTTGTTCGATCGAACCTCCTCCGGCATCTCGTCGGCGCGGTCGTATACGGCGTCCAACGGATAGATCTTCTCGAACGTGAGCAGCTCGCCCGACGACATCTTGCGCGACTCGTCCATCTTTCCGCGGTCGAGCAAATTCAAAAAAATGTTCAGCGCGGGCGGCCAGGTGCCGACGCACACACTAGCGCCCGCTTCGGCGAGCGCCTTCGCGATCGCGAACCCAAACCCTGCATCGTCGGCGACGCCGGCGACAAGCGCGCGTTTTCCCCTCAGGTCGATGTTGAGCATGAAGGGAAATATATTCCCGGCCGATCGGCTAAAGCCCCGTCCGGCACGCATCGTGTAAAGGTCCCTGTCGTGAAGAACCAAGCTCACGAGCTAACGGTCGTCCGGACCAGTGGCGACGTCACGGTCGCGCAACCCACGTCGTTCGCCGTGGGTTTGTGGCGCATCGCGGCCGCCGACGTCTCCAGCGGCAACGTCGTGAAGCTCCTGCGCGACGGGCCGAAGACCTTCGATGCGATGATTCGGCTCATCGACGGCGCGACCGAAAGCGTCGCCCTCGAGAGCTACATTTTCCGCTCGGACGAAGTGGGACGCCGAATGGGCGACGCCCTTGTGCGAGCGGTTCAGCGTGGCTGCAAAGTTCGACTGCTGATGGATTGGATCGGTGCCCGCGGGACCTCGCGCAAATTCATCCGGCAGTTGCGCGAGTCGGGCGTCGAGGTGGGAGTCTTCAATCCGCCCGGCTGGCGTCCGTTCTTCGGTCTGGTCCCGCGCGATCACCGCAAGATGCTTGTCGTCGACTCGCGCTTCGGTATCACGGGCGGCCTCGGCGTCGGACGCGAGTGGACGACCGGCGTGTTGAAGAAACATCGGTCGCGCTGGCGAGATACGGCGGTCGAGATCGATGGGCCCGCGGCGCACGATCTCAAGCTCGCATTCGATCACATGTGGAACAGGGCGCATGGGAAAGAGCGGCGCGGGTCACATCGGTTCCTGCGTCGGAAGGCGCGCGGTGCACATCTCGATCCGGCCCACGATACCCCGGCTCTCATCGGCATTGTCGAGGGCGAACCGCTCCGGCTGCGCGTCTCTCGTGCGCTCCAAATTCAAGCGATCACCGCCACCAAGTCGATCTGGATCTCGACGGCGTATTTCATTCCCTCGCCGTCGGAGATCGAGGCCCTGAACGGCGCCGCGCGCGATGGCGTCGATGTGAGACTTCTCGTACCGAGCCGTAACGATCATCCGTGGGTGTCGATGGTCGCGCGGCGCTTCTATCGGCGCCTGCTCACGAACGGCGTGCGCATCTGGGAGTGGCAGGGCGAGATGATGCACGCCAAGACGAGCGTCATCGACGGCCGCTGGGTGCGCATCGGCTCGACCGACTTCAATCCACTCGGCGTCGCGATCAACTATGAGCTCGACGTCGTCATCGAAGACAAAACGCTCGCTGAGGAGGCCGACAAAATGTTTCTCGCCGACATCGCGCAGTCGCGCGAGATCACGCTCGAGAAGAAGGTGCGCGAGTGAGGTTTCGCGCCGCGCTAATCGGGCTGCTGTCCCTCGGAACGGCCATCGACTCCTCTCTCGCGCAATCCGACGCTGGTGATCAGCGGCCCTTGTTCACCTGGCGCGACGGCCTGCTCGCCGGCGGCTTTGTCGTCGGAACGCTGGCAATTCGGCCGCTCGACAAATCGGTCGCCGGGGGCTCGCAAACGGATTTCTTTCAGAAGAACCATTATCTGAAAACGGCCGCGCTCGGATTCAACAAGGTCGCGGTCCCCGGCTCGACGATCATCGGCATCTCGATGTACGGCATCGGCCGTCTGGCCCATGACCGCCGAACGGCGGAGCTCGGATTGCACGGCCTCGAGGCGATCGTCGTCGGGGCCGGAGTTAGCGGCGCGCTCAAAGGTTTGTTTGGACGAGCGCGTCCATACGTCGACACGGTGCCGAACCCGGACAATTGGCAACTGCTTCGCGGATTCTCGAATGACAACGCGTACAAGTCGTTTCCATCGGGACACAGCGTCGCGGCGTTCGCCGCGGCGGCGGCCGTCGTGTCGACGACGAGCTCCTGGTGGCCTGACGCGACGTGGGTCATCGCCCCCACGATGTATGGCGGCGCCGCGCTGGTTGGTCTCTCGCGAATATATGACAATCGTCATTGGGCGAGCGACGTGATCATGGGCGCCGCCATCGGCACGTTCGCCGGAACGAAGGTGGTGCGCTATCATCGTACGCATCCCGGCAATCGACTCGACAAATGGTTGCTAAACGCTTCGGCTTCGCCCGGCGATCTGAGTCACATCACGTTGTCGCTGATTCCACTTCGACGCTGACGCGCGTCGCGGAACGTCCCTCGCCGCATCGCAGACGTTTGAATCGATACGTCGCGGTACGCCTTTCGCCGCATCGTGGTTGTTCATGAAGCCCGGCATCATCGTGATGTCCGAGCTGCGTGGTGATCTCGCTCACCGGCTCGAGAAGATTCAGAATCGTTACGATCCTCGTATGGCCGCGGAGCTGCCGCCGCACATCACGATTACCGGCTCGTCGGGAATGGGGCCGATCGCGCCGGACACGACGGACGACGAGCTGCGCCGTGCGCTCGAACCGATTGCATCGCGTGTGACACCGCTCACGGTGTATCTCGAGCCTCCGATGAGATTCATGCAGAGCAATGTTGTCGTCATGCCGATCGATCCGAATGGACCAATTCGCGCGTTACATGAGCAGATCAAACTCAGCGGTTTATCGTACGAGCGACCGCGCTTCACGTTTACACCGCACGTGACGTTGAGCTTCTATCCCGAGCTCTCGCGCGAGCGAGTCGCAGAGTTGCTCAGTCTGCGGTTTACCGACGCGATCACCATCGAGTCGATTCAAGCGTACCGCGCGATCGATCTCACGCGAACCAAGTGCGTGCTCGATCTGCTCCTCACCGGCACATCATTCCGATGACTGATATCTCCGCTCCAGTGCTGTCCCTCGAGCCGCCGGAGACGCTTGCGCGCATCGAGGCCGACTGCGATGCAGGCGTAGGTCGCGCGTTTGTCGATCTCGCCGCCGAGTACTTCACGCGCACACGCAGTCGCGAAGGCCGCGTGTCGACGCTGCACACGGCGGCAGGCCTTGCCGCTCGCTTCGCCGAACCGATACCGCGCACGGGTCGCTCAGTCGAAGCCATCATCTCCAGGCTGCGCTCCGACGTGCTGCCGGACTGCAATCATCTCTATCATCCGCGCTACGCCGGCCATCAGCTTGCCGGTCCGTTGCCGATCGCCGTGTGGATGGAATCTGTCACGGCAGCGCTCAACCAGTCGATTGCCGTCTTCGAGATGTCGCCCGTGGGCACGGTACTCGAGCACCAGGTGATCCGCTGGATGTGCGAGCTCGCTGGTTTCACGAACGGCGCGGGCGGCACGCTGACGAGCGGAGGAACCGAGGCAACGTTCACCGCGTTGCTCGCCGCGCGCGGCGCCATCATGCCCGACGCGTGGGTGAATGGCATCGGCTCCGACCCGCCGGTACTACTGTGCGGCGAGCACGCACACTATGCGGTGACGCGCGCGGGCGCCGAGCTTGGCCTCGGCATGCGGAACGTGCTGCCGATTCGATCGACCGACTATCGGATGGACACCGACGCACTGCGTCAGGCGCTCGGCGAGCTTCGCCGCGTTGGGCGGCGCGTGATGGCCGTCGTCGCGACTGCGGGATCGACGGCGACTGGGTCATTCGACGACCTCGAGACCATCGCCGCTCTGTGCGACGAGCATGGCGTGTGGCTACATGTCGATGCGGCGCACGGCGGCACGGCGCTGCTGTCGATGACACATCGCCATCGACTGCGCGGCGTCGAGCGAGCGCGATCGATCGCCTGGGATCCTCATAAGCTGATGCTCATTCCCAGCCAGGCCGGCGTCTTGCTCGTGCGCGACGAACGCGATCTCGATTGCGCGTTCTCGCAGCGTGCGCCGTATCTCTTTCAACAGAGCGACGGCGATCGCGTATGGGACCAAGGCACGCGGAACTTCATCTGCTCGCGGCGCGCCGACGTCTTCAAGGTCTGGGTGGCGATCCAACGCTACGGCCTGGATGGCCTTGCGGAGTTGCACGACTACTTCTGTGCGCTCACTCGCGTGATGTGGGAAGAGATTCGCGAGCGGCCGGAGTTCGAGGCGATCCACGAGCCGGACTCGAACATTCTCTGCTTCCGCTACGTCGGCCGCGGCGCTGACACACACGACGACGAGACCCTGGATCGGCTCAATCGCGAGCTACGCGATCGTTACAATCTGTCGGGCGAGGGCTGGATCACCGGAACGAGTCTCGACGGGCGCCGAGTCTTGCGCGTGACGCTCATGAATCCGCGAACGACCGCGATCGATGTGCGCGATATCCTCGACGAGCTGGCGACGATTGGGAAGCAGATACTGCAATAGTAGGGACCGTCATCCTGATGCGAGCGGAGGATCCGCTCCTCCGTCATCCTGATGCGAGCGGAGCGAGCGGAGGATCTGCTTTTCCCGCTCGCCGCCCAGGAGCAGTCTCTTATAGTGCTTTCTTGATTGCCGCCTCGAGATTCTGTTTCCCGCCGAGGCCAGTGTAGACGACCTTGCCGGCCTTGTTCACAACCACGACGTAGGAAGTCGCAGGTGCGTCGTACGCACCCGTGGCGTTGCCCTTGGTATCGAAGAAGTGATCGCCCGGCAGCTGATGCTTCTCGACGAAGGCCTTCACTCGCTCGGGTGACTGATTCACCGACACGGCGATCCCGACGACCTTCACCTGATTCGCATACTTCTTCGCGACTTCCTTGAGCGCCGGCTCGAGCTCGGCGCAGTTCGGACACCAGGTCGCCCAGAACTCCATCACGACGGCGGTCTTGCCGAAGTACTGCGCGATGTCCGCTTCTTTGCCGTCGAGCGTGAATACCTTCGCGCTCGGAGCGGCGCTGCCTACCTCGATACCGAGGTCCTGCGCCCGCGCCGGAATTGCCGCGAACATCAACGCAAAGATGATCGCCGGAAGCCGCAATCCGAGCGACAAACGCCGCCCGCCGAGTCTCGAAAACCTCATAGAATCAGTTGCCCCATTTTCACGAGATAGTATTCCGCCACGGCGATCATGATCAGCGCGAACGTTCGCTTTACCCAGACCATCCACATTCCCGCTCTCGGCAGCCGCGCGATCGCGCCCGACGACAGACCGACGACGACCAGGAGCGTGCACATGCCGAGCGAGAACACGAACAAATAGAGAAACCCCAGTGCGGCGCTTTTGGTTGTCGACACCCACGTCAGCACCGCCGCCATGACCGGCGCCGAGCACGGCGCTGCCACGAGACCCGACATCGTCCCCATGATAAACGCGCCAGACGCGCGACCCGCTGTTCCGGACGATGTCGCGCGTTGCAGGATCGCGTTCGGCACCCGCACCGGCAGCACGTCGAACATCGACAACGCCGCCAGGAGCAGCAGGTTGGCCATGGCGAAATACAGCCACGGATTGGTACTCACGGCGCCGAAGAGCGTTCCCGAAAGTCCGGCGAACAACCCCAGCGCCGAGTAAACCAACGCCAGCCCCAACACGTAGAGCAGTGTCAGCAGGACCGGCCGCCACCTAGGCCGTTCGGCCGTTTCGCCGACGGATGTGCCGCCGACGATCGCCGCCGTGATCGGGATCATCGGATAGATGCAGGGTGTCAGACTCGTCAGCACGCCGCCAAGAAAGATCGCCGGCAGCGCGCGTAACGGGCTCGAGAGATCGGGAAGCATTACGCAGTGGAAAGAGCAGGCTTAACGTACCAACCCGGACCGTCTGCCGGGCACGGAGGAAACCTATGGACTCGACGCGGTTGGGAACACTCGGGCTCGGCCCTCTCGGATTGCTCGTCACAGTCGCCACCGCGGTCGCCGCCCAGACCGGCCACGTCCACCCGGCGGGAAAATCGGACAGCACTCGCATGGCCGGAATGGCCGACCACGCGATGTCTGGCTCGATGGATGAAAACATGCTGAAGCACATGGAGCTGACACCGGCCAGAGCTCCGACGCGCGCCGACAGCCTGCGCGCGACGCACGTTGCCGCTGAGCTCAAGCAGGCGATCGCCAAATATCAGGACACCGCGGTCGCCGTCGCCGACGGGTACGTGATGTTTCTTCCGGGTCTGAAGACCCAACGTGTATTTCACTTCACGAACAACGCTCGCGGACTGCTCGCCGCGTTTCGCTTTGATGCATCGAAGCCGACATCGCTCCTCTACGTCCGCGGTTCCGACGGCAAGCTGCACCTCACGGGTGCGATGTACACGATGCCGAAAAACGCCACGCTCGATCGGCTCGACGACCGCGTTCCGCTGAGCATCGCGCGTTGGCACAAACACGTGAACTGGTGTCTGCCGAAGAGAGGCGACGACGCGCGCTGGCTCGAGCAGAAAAACGGCAAGCCGGCTTTCGGTCCCGAGAGCCCGGTCGCGACGAAGGCGGAATGCGATGCACTCAAGGGCGACTTCCATCCCAGTCTGTTCGGGTGGATGCTGCACGCGAACGTCTACGAGGGCACCGACCTCGCGACGATCTACGGCGACCATCACGGGTAAGGCGAGCGGCGTCGGCGTGCGGCGCGCGTTCTCCCGTGCGGCGTCGGAGTTGGCGAACGCCCAGCGCGACATTACACTCCTCGCCGCGCAGCTTGTGGTAACTCCGCACGCCGACGCCGCACTCCCGACGTGCGCCGCACGCCGACTCCGCGCGCCTCCCGCCCTTGACGCCTAGAATCCGATGTACATAGAATTCTGTGTATGGCGCCGACTTCTCGCGACAAGCTCCGCGGTACCCTCGATCTCCTGATCCTTCAAACTCTCACGGCCGGCCCTCGCCACGGCTACGCGATCGCGCGCTGGCTCGCCGACGAATCCGCCGATGCCGTTCGCGTCGAGGAGGGATCCCTGTATCCGGCCCTCTACCGGCTCGAGGAACGCGGCCTCGTGTCGAGTGAATGGCGATCCTCCGACGGCGGCCGCCCCGCAAAGTTCTACAAGCTCACGCCGCAGGGCCGTAAACATCTCCGCGCCGAGACCGCCGATTGGCTGACGTTCGCGAAAGCCGTCACTCGCATCCTCCAGCCGCAGACATGAGCGAAGACCAGGTGCCGGATGGCGCTCAGCTTTTTCGCCCCCCCGTCGACCAGGAGATCGAGAAAGAAGTGGAGTTTCACATTGCGATGCGTGCGCGAGAGCTCTCCGCACGCGGCAGGTCGACGGCCGAGGCGGAGCAGATCGCCCGCGCCGAGTTTGGCGACATGACTCGCGTCATCGACGAATGCCGAACGATTGGTCACCGACGGGAGCAGCAGATGAATCGAACGCGCGTGCTTGGCGAGTTGCTGCAGGATGTACTGTTCGCGGCTCGGCTGCTCAAGCGGCGGCCTGTCTTCGCCGCGCTGGCGACGCTCACCATCGCGCTCGGCATCGGCGCCGCGACATCGATCTTCTCGGTTGTCGACGGTGTGCTGCTCCGCGATCTGCCGTTCAAGGAGCCGAGTCGATTGGTCGCCGTGTGGATTGCGCAGCCGTCCCTGCGGAACGACCCGGTCGTGTCGCGACTCGCCGCTCGCACCGTGCTGGGCGCCGAGGAGTACGTGGCGCTGCGCGACGGGGCGACGGCATTCAGGAGCATCGGACTGTGGTCCGATGGCTCCGCAATGCTCAATGGTCCCGCGTCGGAACCGGTGCGCGTCGTTCGCGCCACCGCATCGTTGCTCGACGTTCTTGGCGAACGCGTGGTGCTCGGTCGCGGCTTCACCCGCGATGAGAGTATTCTCAACGGCCCCAAGGTCGCGCTGCTCAGTTGGGAGAACTGGACCTCGCGCTACGGCGGCGACTCGTCCGTCATTGGCCGGCGCGTGTCGTTCGACGACGTCGGCTACACCGTCATTGGCGTGCTTCCACGTGGTCTGCGTCTCGACCGCACGGCCGAGCCGGCGCCATTTTGGATTCCGGCGCTGCAGAACAAATACGATCAACCCTCTTATCACAACCGCAGTTTCAATGCTGTGGCCCGGCTGCGCGCGAATACGTCGGCGGCATTCGCTGAAGGCGAAGCGGCACGGTTGTTCCGCGCCGCGAGCGGCGATTCCACGCTGTCCGCACGCGTCGTCGGCTGGCAATACGATCAGACCGACGGCAGTCGCGGGCCGCTGTACATCTTGCTGGCGGCAGCGGGGTTGCTGCTCGTCATCGGCTGCGTCAACGTGGCGATGCTGATGCTCGGCGAATCGTCGTCGCGCGAGCGCGAGCTCGCCGCGCGCATCGCGCTCGGTGCCAGCCGCGGGCGCATCGTGCGACAACTGCTCGCCGAGAGCATGACCATCGCCATCACCGGCGCTGCACTCGGCGCGGCGCTCTCCTGGGGCCTCACTCGGACTCTCGTTGCGCTCGCGCCGTCCCGAATTCCCGGCATCGATTCGGCCGGTGTCGATCTGCGCGCGCTGTTGTTCGCGACGGCGTGTGCGGGCGTCGCGGGCGTGTTGTCCGGTCTCACGCCGGCGTTGTCGATCGCCCGCGCGAGCGAGTCGGCGCTGCTGCGCATCGGCGTCGGCCAGTCGGCGCGACATGGCCGCCGCACGCAACGTTGGCTCGTGGCGGCGGAGATCTCGCTGTCGTTCGTCTTGCTCTTCGGTGCTGCGTTGCTCGCTAGAACGTTGGAGCGGATCGGCGCTGTCGATCCCGGCTTCCGTCCTCACAATCTCATCGCTGTCCAAGTGACCGAGCCGCGCGCATTCGATCGTGATGACGCGCGCCGCGTCGCGTATTACGAGGAAGGTGTGCGTCGCCTCGCTGCCCTGACCGGTGTGGTCGCGGCGAGTGCCGGAGTAAACCCGCCCTTCGGAGGCCGCTCGAGCAGTTCGCCAGTCGAAGTCGAGGGTCGCGTTTATGACAATCGGCGCGGGTCGTCGACGGACCAGCGCACTGTCCTTCCAGGCTATTTGTCCGTGCTCGGCGTTCCCCTCAGGGCCGGACGGCTATTCACAAACGCTGATGACGCACATTCGGAGCTCGTCGTCATCCTGAGCGACGCGGCGGCAAAGCGCGATTTTCCGAACGAGCCGGCGGTTGGACGCCGCGTTCGCTATCAAGGCCAATTGCGCCGCATCGTCGGAGTTGTCGGCGACGTCCACACCGCCCGCCTCACGCGTGATGCAGGCCCCGCGCTCTATACGCCGCTCCGTCAGTATACGTTTGGCGACATTGCGTTCGTCGTCCGCACGAGCGCCGAGCTCCAGACGCTCGCGCCGGCGCTGCGGGCGACGCTGAGCTCAATCGAGCCGACGGTCAGCGTTTCATCGATCACACCGATGCCCACGCTGGTTGCCCGCTCGTATGCCGAGGAGCGCTATCGCACGCTGATCGTCGTCGCATTCGCGGTGCTTGCGGCCGTTCTTGCCTGTGTTGGACTCTATGGCGTTACCGTGCGCGCGGTCGCCCAACGCACGCGTGAAATCGGAATCCGCATCGCGCTGGGTGCCACACCCGCTCGCGCGACCCGTCTACTGGTGTCCGACACGTTGACCGGAGTGCTCGTCGGTTTGGCGCTCGGCTTCCCACTCGCGCTCTTCGTTGGCCGGCGTTTGACTCCTTACCTGTTTCGCACCGTCCCCGCCGATCCCATGCTGCTCGGCTCCGTGCTTTCACTGCTCGCGATCGTGGCGATCGTTGCGAGCGGCGTCCCCGCGCGTCGGGCGGGACGGTCGAACCTTTCGGCGGTTTTGAGCGACGATTAGCCGTCAGCCCTGCGCCTCGAGCTGGCTCGGCGTCATCAACCAGCGAAGCGATGCCTCGCCGCGCGCGGGCGTTTCGTCGAACGACACGAGACACGCGCCACCCTTCTTCAGCTCCATTCGAGAATCCTCGAGGCCTGTCATCAACCAGGTCGCGAGCTTTCCGAGGTGCGGCTCGTGTCCGACGACGGCAACGATCAAGCGGTCCTCGCGCTCGCGCAGCCATTCGACGAAGTCGTCGAGCTTGGCATCCGGCCGCAACGCGTCGGTGATCTCTCCCACGCGCGCGCCATACACACCGGCGACTATCTCGGCCGTCTGCCTCGCGCGAACCAGAGGGCTCGAGGCAAACAGCGCGATGCTCGGCTCGATTGCGCGAAGGCCGCGCGCACCGCGCGTGATCTTTTTCCGCCCCTTCGCCGTCAGAGGACGCAGATCGTCGCTTTGTCCCGATTCGGCGAAGCGATCTTTATCCTCGGCGACGCCGTGACGAATGATCAATAGTTCCATTCCGAAGGGTCATCCTGTTGCGAGCCCTTCCCTGCGCTGCGCGCAGGATCAGGGCAGCTCCACGAGCGAGGATCTGCTTTTCCGCAGGGGTCATCCTGATGCGAGCCCTCCCCTGCGCTGCGCGCAGGATCAGGGCAGGCTCCACGAGCGAGGATCTGCTTTCTGCCCGGCGATTTGCAGACACAATCATACTCGCTTCGACCCCAGCCGTCGTCGATAGTTGACAAAGTCAACTAATCGTCACACATTGAGCGCATGGCGTCCATCGAGCAGCGAGCGGAAGGCGTACGCGACTTCAACCGCTTCTACACGCGGCGCATCGGCGCCCTGGGGCACAGCCACCTGGGCAGCGCATTTTCGCTGACGGAAGCCCGCGTGCTGTACGAGCTCGCCCACCGCGATCGCCCGACGGCGAGTGAGATCGGCGAGTCGCTGGGGCTCGACCGCGGCTATCTCAGTCGAACGCTGCGTACGTTCAAGAAGCGCGGTCTCATCTCGACGCGTCCGTCTACCACGGATCGACGGCAGATTCACCTCGAGCTCACCCCGGCCGGCCGTCGCGCCTTCGCTCCGCTCGACGCCGGAGCGCGCGACATCATTGTCGAGCTTCTCGAGCCGCTTGGCGTCAATGAGCAACGGAACGTGCTCGACGCCATGCGCACGATTCGCGGCGCGTTCGACGCGTCGGATGTCGCGACTGAGCCGGCCTACGCGCTTCGGCAGCACCGGCCGGGCGACATGGGATGGATCGTCCATCGCCACGGCGTGTTGTATCACGAGGAGTACGGGTGGGACGAGCGCTTCGAGGCACTCGTCGCGCGGGTTGTCGCCGACTTCGTCGATCAGTTCGATCCGAGCCGCGAACGCTGCTGGGTCGCCGAGCGCCGCGGCGAGATCGTCGGCTCGGTGTTCGTCGCGAAGAAATCGAAGACGGTGGCAAAGCTGCGTCTTCTCTACGTCGAGCCATCGTCGCGTGGGCTCGGCATTGGCGGCCGCCTGGTCGACGAGGTGATCGCGTTCGCGCGCAGCGTCGGCTACAAGCGGATCATGCTCTGGACGCAGAGCGACCTCACGTCGGCGCGGAAGATCTACAAGTCCCGCGGCTTCGAGCTGACGGGCACGGAAGGCCACGAGCTCTTCGGTAGTCCGCTGACCGCCGAGACCTGGGAGCTCTCTCTCTAGGAACGCGTGTGGCGTCGGCGTGCGGCGCACGTGAGGCGTGTAGCGTGCGCGGGCGGCGGAACGACAAAGGCGCTCAGTAGTTTACGCTGCACACCCACCCCTACGCGGCCCGTGCGCCGCACGCCGACGCCGCACGCGCTCCGCTAAATTTCAGGCTTCCTCAAAAACACTTAAGAAATGCCTCCTCCGTCATTCATCTACGTCATGAAAGACCTGCGCAAGGTCGTCCCGCCATCGCGGGAGATTCTGCGCGGTATTTGGCTCTCGTTTTACTACGGCGCGAAGATCGGTGTTCTCGGCGCGAACGGCGCCGGTAAATCATCGCTGCTGCGCATCATGGCCGGCGTCGACACCGATTTTCAGGGCGAAGCCTGGGCGGCCGAAGGCACACGGATCGGATATCTCCCCCAGGAGCCGGAGCTCGATCCCTCACTCGATGTCAAAGGCAACGTCGAGCTGGCGGTGAAAAAGCAGCGCGATCTGCTGCAGGAATTCCAGGACATCTCGATGCGATTCGCCGAGCCGATGAGCGACGCGGCGATGGACAAACTGCTCGCGCGGCAAGCGCGCGTGCAGGAGCAGATCGACGCGCACGACCTCTGGAATCTCGACAACAAGATCGAGATCGCGATGGACGCGTTGCGACTGCCGCCGGCGGATGCCGATGTCACCAAGTTGTCCGGCGGTGAGCGCCGACGCGTCGCACTCTGCCGCGTTCTTCTCGAGGAGCCCGACATTCTTCTCCTCGACGAGCCGACGAACCACCTCGACGCCGAGAGCGTCGCGTGGCTCGAGCGGTATTTGCACGACTTCCCGGGCACGGTCATCGCCGTGACGCACGATCGGTATTTCCTCGACAACGTCGCCGGATGGATCCTCGAGCTCGACCGCGGATACGGCATTCCGTACGAGGGCAATTACACGTCGTGGCTCGAGCAGAAGAAGAACCGCCTGGCGACGGAGGAGAAGTCGGAATCGGCGCGCCAACGCACGCTCCAGCGTGAGCTCGAGTGGGTTCGCATGGCGCCGCGCGCGCGACAGGCAAAGAACAAGGCCCGCGTGCAGAAATACGAGGAGATGGTGGCGCAGGAATCGGCCGAGAAGATCATGCAACACGAGATCGTGATTCCGCCGCCACCGCGCCTCGGCAACGACGTCGTGACCGCGAAGGAGCTTCGCAAAGCGTTCGGCGACAAGCTGCTGATCGACGGGCTGACATTCTCGCTGCCGCGCGGCGGCATCGTTGGCATCATCGGCCCGAACGGTGCCGGCAAAACCACGCTGTTTCGAATGATCGTCGATCAGGAGGAGCCGGACGCCGGCTCGCTTCGCGTCGGTGAAACCGTTCAGATCGCATACTCCGACCAAAGCCGGACCTTGAACGGCGAGGTCACGGCCTGGCAGGAAATCTCGGGCGGGCAAGAGCTCATTCTCGTCGGCAAGAAAGAGCTCAACAGTCGCGCGTATCTCTCGAGCTTCAACTTCCGGGGCACGGACCAGCAGAAGAAAGTCGGCAACCTGTCGGGCGGCGAGCGCAATCGATTGCATCTTGCGAAAACGCTCATGAGCGGCGGCAACTTGCTGCTTCTCGACGAGCCGACGAACGATCTCGATGTCGACACGTTGCGGGCATTAGAGGATGCTCTCGTCGACTTCGCCGGCTGCGCGGTGGTCATCTCGCACGACCGCTGGTTCCTCGATCGAATCGCCACGCACATCCTGGCATTCGAGGGGAACTCCGAGGTCGTGTGGCACGAGGGCAATTATCAGTCGTACGTCGAGGATCTCAGGAAACGAAAGGGCGCGGACGCCGATCAGCCGCACCGCGTGGCGTACAAGAAGCTCGTGCGCGCGTAAGCCTCGAGCGTTCTCCGGTTTCGAGCAAGCGGCAGCGACATGGGATGATCGTCCCATGCGCGCGGTCCGACGCCACGTCATAGTGCAGCCGTTCTATGACGTGGCAGCGATCGTCCCTTCCCGCCGGCCCCAACAAAACCTTGGAGACACGTTGTATGCGCCCTCTCGTGAAGCACACGCTTCGCGCGTTTCTGTTCGCAACGGCACTCGCGGCACTGGCTCCGCGCCAAGCCAGGGCCCAGGTGCAGCCCACCGCATCCAGCGCGCTCTGCGTCGGCGGAGCGATCGGCTGTTCCCAGATCGATTTTTTTCTCGAGTTTCTCGACATCCCGTCGACGGGGCTGGCATTCGACTTCTTTACGCTCTCCTCGACAAACGCCGCCTTTCGCTTCGCCACCCCGGGCGTCACGGAGGCCGCGGACGCCCTCGGATTGAACTTCTATAATCCCACTGTCTCTGCCGACGGTAGCACACTGTCGGGGACATTCGACTTCGGCGCCTTCGTCCATCCGGAGTTGGGCAACACGCTGCGATTGCGCATCGAGATGGAGACTGTCCCTGCGGGGGCCGTCGACGCATCTGGATTCTCATATGCGTACTCGGTAAAGTCGGGAGGCGAGGACGTCGCGGCGGGCGCCTCGGCGCCAGTCACGGTCACACCCGAGCCGGGCACGCTCGTGCTTGCGGCCTCAGGGCTGGGCCTTCTGGTATACGTAAAGCGACGGCGCACGCGTTCCGCGATCGCCCGCTTGGCGACGGCGTCAGCGCTGTTCGTCGCGTCGTGCGCGGAGCCCAGTATGGCGCCGCGCCACCCGAGCGGCGCATCGAGTCGCCAGGTCGGCCAAGCAGGAGCGCCCGGAACCAACGACCCGGTCACGCCAAGCTTTCCCTTCGACTCGGCAACGATCGGACCGCTGCCATTCAACGGGCTGATCGGCGTGATCATACATACGCAATATCTCATAAGCGCCTGCGAGCCTATCCCCCAGCAAGCCCCGTTTTTCCTCGGCCGATGCGTCTTCATGAACGGCCGACCAGGATTCCCACCGAGAACGGTCAATGGCAACATGTTCTTCGGGGGCCTGAACAACCAGCGGATCCTGTGTTTGTCCAGTGTGCTGGCCGTTTTCGACAGCGACGGCAATCCGGTCGTGGACGGCCAGCACTGTTATCGGCTTCCGATCGAAGGCGGCGAGATTTGGTTCGGCACGCCCGCATACAGGTATCCCGGGAAATTCCTCATCAAGACAAAGTCAGCCACCCTCGGTGTGCGGGGCTAGCATGCACAATATTCGTGAGCAGCTACCGTCGCTGCGCCGACAAGATCGCGCGCTGCCGAGATGTCTCGTGGCGCTGCTGGTCGGTCTGGTGGTCTCCAGTGTCTCTAATGCGCAAGTCGCCCGTGTCTGGTGTGCGCCGGGGTCGAAGCTCACGTGCGTCGGCGTGAGCCTGACGACGCATCCGGTCGCAGCGGGCACGGAGGCCGAGCTGCGATTGTCGAACCGTGAAGGACAGCCCGCGCTCGGCGTTACGCATGTCCCTTGGGCGCGCCTCTATCGAGTCGACCTCCTTGCCGACGCTGCCCGATTCACTGGCGGGCTTGTCGCCAACCGTGCGACCATGGCGCTGACCGGAGGCGCGACGTCAGCCGGTAGTATCAATGAACAATGGAATGCCGCTGATATTAGTGATCCGGACATCGGAGCGTCGGGATACGCCCTGCAGACTTTTCTGGAGCTCGGCGGAGCAGATCTCATTGGCTGTACGACGCCGCCCGATGAAGGCGCGCCGTGGATCCGGACGTGCTGGCAGTCGGGTCAACCGGCCGAGCTGGTAGTAACCTTTCAGACGGCTGGAACGTGGAATGCCGCGGACGTTGGTCTTCTGCTCTACTTCGACGACGTCAACGGCCGCTCAGGCTGCACGGTGCGTGCGTCGCTTTGGACCAAGACGATCGGGCCGTACGACTGCCTCGATCAAACTGGAAGCTACAATAATCACGCGCCAGTTGCCTCGATCGCGCCGGCGACCGGCATTGAGGGTTCTCAAATTGCCTTTAGCGCGGCGGCGAGCAGCGACGCCGACGGTGACGCGCTCACCTACTCTTGGGACTTCGGTGATGGAAGCGCGACGGGCAGCGGAGTCGCCCCGAGTCACACATATGCGGACAATGGTACGTACGTCGTGACGTTGACGGTCAACGACGGCCACGTAAGCACATCTGCGACAGCGAACGTCAGCGTCGCGAACGCGCCGCCTTCGACCCGGATTGTCGCTCCGGCGACGGCGTTCGCTGGATCTTCCATCACCGTGTCGGCTTCGGGCGTTCTCGATCCGTCGTCTGCGGATGTCAACGCCGGATTCCAGTACTCGTTCACCTGTGGAACGAGCCCCGCGTCTCCGTTCAGCACAGCAACGTCGACCACGTGTACCGTCGCGCCGTATGGGTCGCAGCTGCTGACGGTGACTGTCCGCGACAAAGACGGTGGTCTGGGTTCCGCGTCGACGACGCTTGCCGCGATCAACGACATGGATGTTCAGCCAGGCACGATCAGTCTCTCCCGAACAGGAACAGTCAGCGTCTACCTGTACTCGACGGCCGACTTCGACGCACGAGAGGCAAGCGCCGCTTCGATCCGTCTCAGCGTCGCGGGTAGCGGATTGCCGCCCGTGTCGGCGGCGACACGAAACGGCGTCCCACTGACGAGTGTCGGTGATTACAACGGCGACGGACGACCGGATCGCGTGCTGGTGTTTCTTTGCAGCGATCTGCGGGTCGCCGGGCTGACGACGACGAGAACGACATTGCTGCTCGAGGATCACAGTGGGCCGCTGCAGTTCACGGCGAGTGATCGAACACCGCCGGGTATCGTTCCATAATCCGAGTTGCAGCAGGATGTCCGGCTTTGGCCTCACCACGGCCACTAGGGAATCCTTATTTGCGGATTGGTGCGCGCGCCGTAATTTGGCGCGCCACCCTCCCGCCCTGTGATCCCTTCCTTGAACGACGTCGACAGTCCGACGCCCCGCGCGGCTCCGCTCGACGCGGAAACCGTTGCCGTTGACGGCGGTACGCTATCGGTTGTACGTCTGACTGGCCGACGCCCAGACGCGCCGCCGATCATCGTCCTCCATGGTCCGATCGGTTTGGACCACTCGATGCTGCGCCCGTGGCTCGACCCCCTCGCTCGAGTGTCCTCCGCCGTCGTGTATCCCGACTTGCGAGGGAATGGCCGGTCGTCCGAGCCGCATGATTGGAGCGTGGTCACTCATGAGACCTTCGTGGGCGACATCGAGGCGCTGCGGACCTATTTCGTCGCGGCGGGACTTCCGGCAGAGCGCATCGTGCTATTCGGACATTCGTATGGCGGCTCGATTGCGCTCGAGTATGCGCTCGCGCACGCGGAGCGCCTCGCGGGGCTCATTCTCTGCGCCGCAACACCGGTCTCGCCGCCGGCCGAACCTATCATGCAAACTGCGCAACAGCGTGCAACGGCGGAGCAATTCGAGAATGTGGCGGGACTCCTGGCTCCAGTGAGCGACGATGCGACGCTCGCGGCGCGAATGAAGATCATTGCTCCCCTCTATTTCAACGTGCCGACGCCGGCGCTCTGCAACGCGGTTTACGGCGGTGTCCGATACCGGGCCGCTGCCTTCAACCACGTGTTCTTGAACCTGGGCTCCCGCTTCGACGTGCGCGCGCGACTTGCCGAGCTCGATCGGGCATCGATCCCGACGCTGCTGATCGGCGGTGCTGACGACTGGATTCTGCCGTCTCCGGTGGCGCTCGATCTCCTCGCTGCTGGTCTTCCGCACGCCACCCGTGTCGAGTTCTCGCACAGCGGCCATTATCCGTTCGCGGAGGAACCCGACGCGTGGACCTCGATTGTGACCGACTGGTTGTCGAGGCACGTGGCACCGCGGGGCGCACTCGCGGCTGGATAATGCGTCGGCCACGCGACCATCGCGCCGCGGCGGGATCCGTTCGCCTGACCGCGGCCGAGATCCGGAGCGTCATGGCGGCGCAAGAGGTGTTGCTGGCGCCGCTCGCACATCGCGGAGCGGCTGCTTGGTGTCGGACGGCAAACGCCGCGGTCAGAACGCTGCTCGGTGGCGATCGGGCCGTGTTCTACCTGCCCGCGGCGCGCCGGGCGAACGCTCGGTCGTCGGCCGCAAGCGCGCGATCCATCGTGTTCGTGCGCGATCTCGAGACGCCGGCGATCGCGAGCGACTCATCGCCTGTGCCCATCGTGCCGTCGAGCGACGAGTTCACAGCGAACGAAGTCGTTGCGTATCCGGGGCTCGTCGAACCGTTGCTGCCGCGCATCCCGATGTTCGATCGACTTGCGGCGCTCGGTGCGACGTCGCGTGACGAGATGCTGGGGGCCGATAGAGAATTCTATTATAAAAGTACTTACTATCGCGAATACCTCTCGCGCATTCGCGCATTCGATGCGATGATCCTCTCTGTCGACCAGGCAAGTTGCGGCGAACGATCCATCGCATCGACCGCGCTTCTGATGACGTTCCACGATCGCGAACGGGGGCCGCGCTTCACGCCGCGTCATCTCTCGATGCTGCGGCTCCTCTACCCATCGTATCGCGCCGGCGTCGAGGGATGGTGGCAGCTGGGTGCCCACGTCGAACACTTCGGACGCTCGCTCGACGATACCGGCCTTGCCGTGGCGCTGGTCGATCCGAACGGCCGCGATGTCCACAACACGCCTCGCCTCCTGCAACTCGTCGCCGAGGAACCGGAGGGATCGATTCTTCGCACCGCGATCACAGGTGTCCTGCAAGCTCCGGCGACAGCCGGCAACGTTCGCGGCGGTCGACGCCCATTGCCGGCCACGCCGCTGTCCTTGATCCGAACAAGGCGACACGAGTACCGCCTGCGAGCCATCAATCTGAATGGCGTTGCCGGTTTCGGTGATTCTGATGCGGCATGGACGGCCGTGATCGTCGAGCGATTGACGAGCTTCGCGCCGACTACGGTGACGATCGCCGCAGCTCTGGGACTGACCGCCGGGCAAACGGCGGTGGCGCGACTCGTCGCCAACGGTCGAACGAATGCACACGTGGCGGCCGCGCTGGGTTTGAGCCCGCACACCGTCCGTCATCATCTCGAGAACATTTTCCTTCGCCTCGGCATCACGACGCGTGCCGAGCTCGCGGCGCGAGTGCATGCGCTCTCAGCGGCGCGCGAGCGATAGGCGGGATTGTCGGCATCAAAACAGATACGGAATGATTTGCTTGCCGATGCCCATCACGACCCTCGAGCGCGAGCCTCCGACAAATCCGGCTTGGAGATCGCCCCACGCGGCAAAGACGCCCAAACGAGCGTCCCGTGCCAAGGGGCTTACCAGCGGCGCATCGCGATAGCCCAGCGCCAGAAGTCCGATCGTCGCGTTGCTCGGACGAATCAGGCGGGCTAACGGACTGCCATCGCCCCAGCCTTTCCCAAATCGGTAGATGCGCAATCCGGCCTGCCCGGCGGATACCATGCGTGGAAGATTCTTGTCGGACCCCTCGTCGCTCATCGTGAAGCTCGTGCTGCGGTACGCGCCGACGATCTCGTACGGACTCGGAAACCCGTCGCTCCGCACGCCGAAACACGGCAGAGGCCAAATTCTGCTGCACGGCAACACGAGTTGGCCGAAATAATTCACGATCACCTCCGCGGCATTGAGCCGCGGCGACTCAGGGCCGAACTTGATCTCGAAAGCGCGCAACTGCTCCGCGGCATTCGCACTCGCCGCGAACCGAATTGCTGTTCCGATCTCGTTGCTCGCTTCCACTGCCGCGGCGACGTCCGGATCGCCGGCTCGGCCTGGCGCGATGGCGACGTTGATGATCTCTCGAATGCCAGTGACCGCGTCGACGATGGTCGGCCACTCCTGTAACCGCTCTTTCCGCCATCGCGCGATAGTGAGCATGCTGGGCACGCGCTTCTGTGCGATGTCGGCGAGTTGTGCAAACGTCAGCTGATCGGCATCGCCCCCGCGGACGACGCCGATCAGCGAATCGAGCGCGCGGCTCGCGGCCGAATTGCTCGCGGCGAGGCTTACCTTCGCGGCCGCGCGCTCCGTAATGGCGAGAAAGTCGCCGAGCGTTTTCGGTGTTTGCGCGGCGGCGCTCATCGCGCTGAATACGACGGCGGCAACCGGCGCCGCTCGACGCCAGGCTCGGGCGGTCGTCAAGCGAGCCATCGGCGTAGCTCGGTGGCGTGTCGCTCTACGTAGCCGCTCCACGAGTGAGGATTGTCCGGCGCGATGTCCGGTGGCTCGAGCTTCCGCAGCGACTTCTCGAGCAAGGCCGTCAGCTCGTCGCGGCTTGTGACGTCGATGTTCAACGGCCCCTGCTCGTCGACAAATGTCTCGTGCGTCGGCGAATCCCCACCGCTGGCGGACCAGTCGAAGCGATCGAGATCCATGAACGCGTAGGGCCGTCGGACGAAGAATCCGCCAACCGGATCGAGGTTACCCGTGATCGCCTTCGTGCTTCGCGCCGAGAACACATCGCGGCCGAGCACGCGTCGGCTGGGCATGCGCAGGGTGTCGCCAGCGAGCGAGCGCAGCATGTCGCGTTGCGGAATCAAATCACGGATCGATCGCCCGATATCGCGAATCAGCTGAAGCGGCGACGCAACGAAGACCACGTTGTCGAAACGAACGTTGTCGGCAGTTGGCGTCAGTCCCTGCGACGGATCCGATGCTGCGGTGTGCAGCGCCTCGAACGCATGGAAGCAGCCCATGCTATGCGCCATGATCGAAATGTGCTGCTCCGATGGAACGTGCCCCCGACGTTCGCCGTCGGCGACAATTTGGCGGAGTTGCTGCAGCACCGTGGTGCGCACCGCGGCGCGCTCCTCCGAAACCAGCAGCGGCCAGATGACATCTCCGGCGAAGTCGGCGGCGACACTCCCGAGTTTCGTTGCGTCGAGGCTATCGCGAATCGTCGCCGCGAGCGTGGCGATTTGGCTCGCGGCCTTCACCTTTGTCGAAAGCCACTCGTTTACCTGATCGTAGAGCAACACGTAAATCGCCCACCGATCGGCGCCCGCGCCCAGGATAGTCCGAATCTGCGCCACCAGATCGTCGTACGATCCGGATCGAGCGTTGCCCACGCCGTGAACCAGGAGCAGCGCACGATCTTCCGGCCACGGTTGGCTCTGTGGTTTTGGAACCGCCATGGTCACCCGGCGCGCGATGATTGCAGCGCCAAGATACGTCGCTCGGAGGAACCGGCAAGCGCTTCATTGTCGGCCCAGATGCCGACGCACAAAGTCCCTCGTGCGCGAGCCCCAAGAAGGGCCGGCGCTTCCGCCCTGGAGGGCATTCAGAAAATTCGCAAGATCCGACGCGAGGTCCGCGACGGAGCGATGGCGTGCGGACGGTGCCTTGGCAAGTGCCTTGGCCACGATGCGATCGAGTGTCCCGCGACAAAACGCGTGGATTGTGTCAGGCGTCGACTGCCGCAATGCGGCGAGTGCGTGTGCGTCTTCTTGTGAGCGCGCGTGAACCGCCGTGACGCAGTCGCTCATCAGCAGAGGCGTCACATCGAGAACGGCCGCGATCTGTTCGGCGGCGGTCGTGCAGCCTTCGCTCGTGGGATGACGTCCGCTGATCAGCTCGTAGAGCAGAACGCCGAGTGCGTACACGTCGGTCGCAGCCGATACGGGCTCGCACCGAATCTGCTCGGGCGCGGCATACCGGGGCGTGAGCGCGCTGCCACTTTCCCGGCTCAACGATGATGGATCGGCAACCTCCCGTCCCTCGGCCAGCAGCTTGGCGATGCCGAAATCGAGCAGCTTGGGGACGCCGTCGTCGCCGACGAGGATGTTCGACGGCTTGATGTCACGATGGACGACGAGATTGGCATGTGCGTGAGCGACGCCCGCAAGCGCGGCCAGGAACAATGTGATGCGCTCCTCGAGCGTGCACCGCAGCTGGTCGGCGAAGCGGTCGATCGACGTCCCGACGATGTATTCGAGAACCAAGAATGGCTGGCCGTCGTCAGTCAGACCAGCGTCGATGAGGCGCGCGATGTTTGGGTGCTTCAGCTGCGCGAGGACGCGGCCTTCGCGCGCGAATCGCTCTCGGCCCGCGCGTCCCAGCAGTGCGCGATTGAGCAGCTTGATGGCGACCGTCGCCCCCGTGCGGTCAGTCGCATGGGCCAGCCACACCGAGCCCATTCCGCCGCGACCGATCTGTCGCTCGAGGCGATATGCACCGATGACTCGACCTGCCCAAGTCGCGTCAGGATTCGCCAGCGCGATCATGAGCGGCCGGTCGAGCCCATCGTCCCCACTCGTCGCTTCGAACGCCAGCAGTTGCTCCACGTCGTCCGCGACGTCTGGCGATGTCACCGCCAACTCCGACAGCCAAGCGCGGCGCGCCTCTGTATCGAGATCGAGGGCCTTTTCGAGTGACGGCTTGATCGCGAGCCACCGCTCTCGGTTCATCGGCGCGCCCTACTCGGCCTGGGCAAGTTGTTTCAGTAACATGCGGGCCTCGCGCCAATCGCGGTGAATCGTTCGTCTGGACACGCCACGCAGCCCGGCGATCTCGACGAGCGAGAAGCCGCAGAAAAAGTGCAGGTCGACGAGCTGCGCGAGCTCGGGGTCGACCTCACCGAGCCGATCCAACGCCTCGCCAAGGCTCTCGAGGTGGGCGTCGGCGTCGGCCGCAGGTGCCGGCACTTCGTCGTCTCCGATCCGCGTGATCTCGAATTCGCCGCCGCGCTTCTGCGCCCGCCGTGAGCGCGCGTAGTCGATGATCAAACCGCGCATCGCCTTCGACGCATACGCCAGAAAGCGCGACTGATCCGGAAAGCGCGCGTCCGAACCGCCGGAGAGGCTGAGATAGGCTTCGTGCAAGAGCGTCGTCGCACCGAGGGTGAAGCTCGCGTCGCTTTTGCGCAGCTGATGCTCGGCGATGGTGTGCAGCTCACGGTAGAGCGTGGCGAACAGCTCGTTTGCGGCGAGGCCGTCACCACGCTCGGCGTCACGAAACAGCTCGGCGATCGAGTTCGTATCCATCGGTCCCAGGAATGTCACTCGATGACCATGACATTGAACTTCACATCGCGATAGGTCCCCGGGGGAATCTTGCGGCATTCGATGAACAGGGTTGGTCATCACAGCACACCTGCCTCGCTGGCCCACGGTGGATTGACTCGTCGCGTGCAGGGCCGCTCGGCCGCACGAGTGCTGGTCTCAATGCCCTAATCGAAAAGCGCGGCGCGGGTGTGCCACGCACCGCCGCCGTCATTTCGGAATGCGACGTGACGGCCCATGTTATGGCTCGGGGGGGCACACCGAATGAGGATTCTGTCTACACCACGCCTCTTTTTCTTCCTGGCCGGCATCTGCGTGCCGCAGATGGCGCGCGCACAATGCCCTGACGGCACGCTGCCGCCCTGTCGCCGTCAGGCCACGCCGCGGGTGCCGCCTCCCAACAGCGTCGCTGTCCTCTATTTCGCGAGCACATCGGGCCAAACCGCCGATTCCTACATTGCCGACGGACTCACGGACGAAATCATCGTTCGGCTCGCGCGCGTACAGCGACTCGATGTGAAATCGCGCAACGAGGTTCGGCGCCTCGCAAACACGCGCGACCCTCGTACACTGTTGCAACAGCTCGACGTTGCCTATCTCGTCAGCGGTTCGGTGCAGCCGACGCCGACAGGTCTTCGAGTTCGCGTCGAGCTGACGCGAGGCGCAGGCATGCGAGCCGTGTGGGGCGCGTCGTTTCAGCGCGCCGATGGCGATCTCGCAGCCGTTACCGCCGCGATCGCTGATTCCGTGGCGCAGGGCGTGATCGGACAACTCCTGCCCGGCGAACGAGCGGTCGTGAAGCGCGGCGGAACGAAAAACGCGGCTGCCTACGATCTCTACCTGCGCGGTCTCGCGGCCACGCGTCAGTTCGACTACGACAGCGTGATACGGGCCGAAGGACTGTTCGCCGAAGCTGTGCGCGTCGACTCCACCTTCTCCGACGCATGGGCTGCGCGTGCCGATCTGTGGGCATGGATCGCTGATTCATGGGCTCCGCCGCCGGTTGCATATCCACGAGCGCGCCAGAATGCCGCGCAGGCGCTTCGCCTCGATTCGACCAACGCGCTCGCGTGGTCCGCAGAAGCCGATGTGCGCTTGTTCTACGACTGGAACCCGACGGCGGCGCTCGAGGCAGCCACTCGTGCGGCTCGCCTCGATGCGCGTCTCCCCGCGGCGCACTTCTCAGTTGGTGCGGCCTCCGCGCTGCTCGGCGACACGGTTACGGCGGTCAATGCGATGGTACATGCGTTCTTATTGGATACGCTCGACGAACGCACGGCCCAAGCGGTGCCGCTGTTTCTTGATTCATTCGCGGGCAGGCCCGACGAGGCGTTGCGGATCGCTCGCCGCATCGACCGGGGACCGTTGCCCGGTCACGCGGCAGAAATCATGGCGTTGTTCAACGCCGGCCGATGCCGTGAGGCGCACGAGCTGACGGTCCGGACATTTCCAAACGAGGCGCGGATGCTGAGGTTCTTCAACTGCCCACATCCGGGTCCGGCCGCCAGCGCTCATATCGACTCCATTCTTGCCCGGACGGGTTCCTACAGCCCGTATCTGCGGGCATTCGATGTTGCGTTCGACTACCTGACGGCGGGCAACGTCGACAAGGCGCTTCCCTGGCTGGAGCGCGCCATCGCCGACCGCGATTGGTATACGCGATGGAATTGGGCAAACATCGACAAGCTGCCAGGCATGGCGCCCATTCTCGCCGATCCTCGCCTCATTGCGCTTCGCCGACGTGCGCAGGCCGCCCCACCGCCGCTCCCGTAACCGGATCCGAGTGAGCTCATTTCGGAACGCGACCCCAAGGCCCATGTTATCGGTCCGGGGGCACGCTGAATGAGGACTCTGTCTGCACCACGTCTGTTCTTGTTTCTGGCCGGCATCTGCGCGCCGTACGCGGCGAGCGCGCAGTGCCCCGATGGCACGCTGCCTCCATGCCGTCGTCAGACTGCCGCGCCGCGCGTTCCGCCTCCCAACAGCGTTGCCGTCCTCTACTTCGCGAGCACGTCGAGTGACAGCGCCGATTCCTACATCGCCGACGGACTGACGGACGAGATCATCGTTCGGCTTGCCCGCGTGCAACGCCTCGATGTGAAATCACGCAACGAAGTTCGACGCCTCGCGAACACGCGGGACACGCGCACCCTGTTGCAGCAGCTCGATGTTGCCTATCTCGTAAGCGGTTCGGTGCAGCCGACGCCAACGGGTCTTCGCGTTCGCGTCGAGCTGACGCGCGGGGCGGGGATGCGAGCGGTGTGGGGCGCGTCGTTCCAACGCGCCGATGTCGATCTCGCCGCGATCACCGCCGCGATCGCTGATTCAGTGGCGCAGGGTGTGATTGGACAACTGCTACCCGGCGAGCGACAGATCGTGAAACGCGGCGGAACGAAAAACGCCGCGGCATATGATTTCTATCTGCGCGCATTATCCGCGTCGCGTCACTTCGACTACGACAGCTTCATGCGCGCCGAAGGGCTGTTCGCTGAAGCTGTGCGCATCGACTCCACATTCGCTGACGCATGGGCTGCGCGCGCCTACCTGTGGGGATGGATTGCCGACGCATACGCGCCGCCGCCCGTCGCATATCCGCGAGTGCGCCAGAACGCGGCGCGTGCGCTTCGGCTCGATTCGACCAACGCGCTCGCATGGGCGGCGGAGGCCGATGTGCGCTTGTTCTACGACTGGAACGCGGTGAGCTCACTCGAGGCGGCGACTCGCGCCGCCCGCCTCGATCCGCGGCTGTCGTCACCGCAATTGTCCGTCGGAGTTGCGCTGGGGGTCCTCGGCGACACCGTCGCGGCCGTCAACGCGATGGTGCGGGCGTTTCTGCTCGACACACTCGACGAAGCCATGGCCCGCGTCGTACCGCAGTTTCTGGATTACTTCGCCGGCCGATCCGACGAGGCGCTGCGGCTGGCTAGCCGCATTGACAAAGGACCGCTGCCGGATCGCGTGATCGAACTGCGTGCGTTGTTCGCCGCCGGACGATGTCTGGAGGCGCACGAGTTATCCGTCAAGAGGTTTCCAAACCTGCCGCGACGCCAACAGTACTACGACTGTCCTCATCCCGGGCCGGAGGCGAGCGCGCGGGTCGACTCCATTCTCGCGACAACGGGTTCCTACACGCCCTACCTCCGGGCGTTCAATGTCGCATTCGACTACCTGACAGCCGGCAACGTCGACAAGGCCCTTCCCTGGCTCGAACGTGCCATCGCCGATCGCGATTGGTGTATGCGCTGGAGCTGGGGAAACATCGACAAGCTACCGGGCATGGCGCCCATTCTCGCCGATCCGCGCTTGGTGGCCCTCCGCAGGCGCGTGCAGGCCACGCCACCGTTGCCGCTCCCGTAACCGGGCGCGCGCTGATGCCGATGACCGAGTTAGCAGGCATGGACGATCTCAGCTCGCGTCTTCAGGAGATGCTCGGTCCGGAATACGTCGTCGAGAAGCGAGTGGGCGCGGGCGGATACGCCGTCGTCTTCCTCGTGCACGACATCGGGCTCAAGCGGCGTCTGGCGGTAAAGGTGATTCGCCCCGGTGTGTTCGCGTCGCAAACGCCGCTGCAGCGCTTCCGTCGCGAAGCCGAGACGATCGCGCAGCTCGTGCATCCGAACATCGTGCCGCTTCACTTCATCGGCCAGAAGGACGATTTCATCTATCTGGCGATGGGGTTCGTCGACGGCGGCTCGCTCGCGGACCGGCTCGCGCGCGACGGGCCGCTGCCCGCAAGCGACGTGCGGCGAGCGCTGATCGACGTCGCGTCGGCGCTCGAGCACGCGCATCGCCGGAACGTGATTCATCGCGACATCAAGCCGCAGAACGTTCTCGTCGACTCCGAGACGGGACGCGTGCTCGTTGCGGACTTCGGTCTCGCGCGCAGCGGAGATGGAGAAGGTCTTACGGGAAGCGGCGTCGTCCTGGGCACGCCGGAGTACCTCGCACCCGAGCAATTGCTCGGCGACCCCGTCGATCATCGTGCCGACATCTATGCCCTCGGTGTGATGGCGTACGAGCTTCTCACCGGACAGCGGCCATTCGCGGCGCACAACGCCGAGGCGTCGCTGCGCAAACGACTCGCGTCGCAACCCGTTCCGCCGATGCGAGTTCGAGGCGACGTCCCTCGGCAGTTGAGCGACGTGGTTCTTCGTTGCCTGGCGCGCAGTCCCGCGGAGCGCTTTCAAAGCGCGAGGGACGTTGCCGGGGCACTCGGCCACGGGAGGATCTCTCGTGTGAGCGTCGGATTGACGCTGCAGCAGATGCCGCAGCGAGCTCGTTGGATCGCCGCGCTCTCGGCACTTGCCGTGGTGATCTCCGGCGGCGTGTTGGTCGCCCGCCGCTCCGCGCGCGACGGCACAGCGACGCCGGCGGCGACGACTTTTCGCGTCGACCCGACGATGGTTCTCGTGCCCGCAGGGGTGTACACGATCGGAAACGACAGCGGGCCGCCGCTGTCACGACCCGCGCACTCCGTGCAACTTGCGGCATTCGCACTCGACCGCACCGAGGTGACTATCGCCGAATACGCGCGATTCGCGCGCGCGACGCGGAAACAATTCGTGGTGCAACCGCCGCGTGGCGACTCGAGCGTAGCTGCCACGGGCGTGACGTGGCACGAGGCGGCGGAGTTCTGCGCGTGGCGACATTCGCCGTCGGGACGTCTTCCGAGCGAAGAAGAATGGGAAGCCGCAGCACGGGGTCACCTTGGTGGTGCCTACCCATGGGGGAACGACTTCGATTCCACAGCGGCGAATGTCGGCGCGACGGAGGACGAGCGATCCCGAGGCGTCATGCGCGTCGGCAGCTATCCGCGCGGCCGGTCACCTCTGGGTTTCGACGATTTGATCGGCAACGTGTGGGAGTGGACGAGCTCTCCGCCGCGCCCATATACGCAAGGCGGCGGCGCCGCGCCCTCACCGCCGCCCGAGTCACAACGCGTGATTCGCGGCGGCGCGTTCAATACGCGGGTGAGCCTGGCGACGGCGTGGATACGGGTTGCGTATCCGGAGACCGCCACGTCGGAGCAACTCGCCCAAACCGGATTCCGCTGCGCAATGGACGGCGGTTCCCCCACGACGGATTCAATGCTCGCGGGCAGGAAATGACCACACGGCTTGCGGCTCTACTACGCAATACAAAACAGACTTTTAATAACTCTCATCACACCGCTTCATCGTGGGTGCGTGAGTAGCTGTCTCGCACCAGGGTCTGGTTGTGGTTCGCGCCGCACTCAGTGGGCGCACAACCACCCCTAGCGGAAGCATTGTGGCTGGAGGCCCGAACAGTCGCGATTTCTCCATGGATCTCGATCCGCGTTTGCGGATCTGTGACGTTGGTGTTTTCGATGCGCGCCACGTCACCGCCGAGTGCCAGCAAAAGCGTGAGGATTGCCACGAGTGTTGGTGCGTTCATTGTCTGTTCTCCCGAGCCCCGCTACTTAGTTCGCGGAGCAACTGTTTGTAGTTTTCCCGACAGGTCGCGAGGTTCGGATGAGAGGGCGCAAGCGTCCGCTCGAAGATGGCGAGCGCACGCCGGTAGAGCGCCGCTGCTTCCGCGAATCTCCGCTGTGACTTGTAAAGAACTGCGAGGTTGTTGAGCGTCATGGCGACGTCCTGATGCTCATGACCAAGCAGCTTCTCTTTGATCCCGAGGGCACGCAAATACGCGGCTTCGGCCGCTTGGGAGCGTCCGGTCGCGTAGTAGACGGCGGCGAGGTTGTTGAGGTTGACGGCCACGTCGTAACTCTCCGCGCCGTTAGCGTGCTCGAACACGGAAAGCGCGCGCCGGTAGAGTTGCTCCGCTTCGGCGTAGCGACCCTGACCATCCAGGAGTGCCGCGAGTGCGGCTACGTCAGCCGCTGTCGCGACGTCGTCGGACCCCAACAGCCTTGTTCGGATGTCGACAGCGCGTCGTGCGTAAGGCTCTCCGGCGGCGAAACGTCCACGCGCGTGCTCGAGACCGCCGAGGTTATGGAAGAGTGCAGCGGCGAGCTCGTTGTCGAGGCCTGCGATCTGTTCGGTGATGCCAAGCGCGCGATGATAGTCAGCCTCCGCCTCGTCGAAGCTTCCGTCGTATTTGCCTAGCATGCCGCGTTGGTTCAGGACGGCAGCCGTCTCTCTCGAGTCGGCTCCGAATGAGCTTTCGGCCAACGCGAGCGCTTCGTCCAGCATTGGCCGTGCTTCCGGGTAACGGCCAGCCTCCCGGAGCTCGCCACCGCGCGCGATGAGAGATTGGAGGCGCAGTGCAGCTTGTTCGCTCGGCTGCGCAGGTGTCGGAATCGCATGCACGCCGGAGTCGGTACCCAACGGCGTGCGGTTGTGCGTGGCGTACGCGCCCGCCGTCGCGACAAAAGCAGCAGCGGCGAGCGCAGTCGTGATGCGAGGCCCAACGGATGAGATTTGTGGGTTCATATTCCGTTTCAGCACGCCTCGTCATGGAAGGTTCGTCAGTCGCGGTCTCGCACGAGCGTCTCGTTGTGGTTCGAGCCGCAGACAATCGGCGAACAAGACCCAACTGAAGCACTGCCACGCGGGACCTCGCGTACGAGAGTTTCATTGTGGTTCAGGTTGACCCCGCTCAGTCCGAAGATCCCACCGGAATTCGCGTCTTTTGCCATCTCGAGTTGCGTTTTCGGATCTGCGTCTGACTTTTTCGCGATCTCCGCGGAGCTTCCGCCCAGAGCCAGCAGCAGTCCGAGTATCGCCGCGAGTGTGAGTGCGTTCATTGTCTGTTCTCCGTTGGCCCGGTTCGGTGACTCGCCGCCCTCAGGGCCCGCTCAGGCGCACGAGTGCTGATCTCTCAATGCGCTAATCGGAAAACGCCACCTCGGTGTGCCACGCGGCTGTGCCGCGACAGCTCGCCGTTGTCGGCGCGCTCGCGCTACGCTGTTCAGCGCTCGCGGCTTTGCTCCACAACCGTGCGGATGGCCCGCACGACGAGAGCCGGGTCCTCGACATGGATGTTGTGCCCCGAGTGCTCGGCGTAAATCACTCGACCGCGGGTCGAAAGTGCGGCGAGATCCGCCTGCAACGCGCGTCGCTCTCGCTCCAAGCTATCGGCCGAGATGTTCATCCCGCTCGCGTAACCGCCACTCGTTCTCGCGAGGACCACGAGCGGTGGATCCCCCAGCGTCGCGCGATTCGAAGCGCGCTCGGCGTGCATTCGCGCGAGCTCTTCCGGCGACCAATCCGTCTCCTGAGACTGCGCGATGCGTAGCATCGGTTGCCCTTCAGCCCAGCGCCACACCGCCTGCGCGTCTGCGGGCAATCGGTTGAGCGGAGCGTCCAGTGGCCCGGCGTCGATCCGCGGCCTTTCACGCGCCGCGTTCGCGCGCGCCGCCGTGTCGAGGGAAATCCGCGGCTCCGGAAACGCACGACCTCGAGCACTTTCGCGAATCAAATGCGGTTGGCCGCCATAGACGATATGCTGGTCCTCATGTACCGCGTCGACGAGGACCATGCCGGCGACGTCGCTCGGGTAGCGGCGCGCAAAGCCGCGCACGACCAATCCGCCGTACGATTGACCGACAAGAACGAACGGCGCGGCGATGCGCTCCCGCGGGTCGCGGCGCCTGTTGCGCAGTCGCGCTGCTCGCGACCAGCATACCGACACAAAACACTCTTTGAAAAACTCGCATCACGCCGCCGGCTGATGATGCACCGATCGCAAATATTGTCCCGGCGGCACGCCGACGGCCTTCTTGAAGGTCCGCGTGAGGTGACTCTGATCGCTGAACCCGCATGCGTAGGCCACGTCCGCGACGGACGACCCCTGGCATAACATCGCCTGCGCGCGGTTCACCCGCAGTTGAATGAGATACGCGTATGGCGGCACGCCGACCACGCGATGGAACACGCGAATCAGATGATACGGGCTGAGACCACACACGTCGGCGAGTGTCCGAACGCGAACCGACTCCGTGAATCGGGCGTGCAGATACTCGCGCGCTCGTTCGACGACACGGGCATCGGCGATACGACATGCCGCGTCCATCTGCGCGGCCGAGCCATATCGCGAAACGAGAGATCGGACCGCGGTCAGAAAACGCGAGGCATCGCGCGTGCTCGACGCGCCGTCCATCAAGGGCACGTGTGCGCTCGCGAGCTCCGCGGCCAACAGTGGATCGTGGATCACCGGTGTGACGAAGAACGGAGCATCGCCACAGTGCCGCGCTCCGTCGGCGCCAATCTCCTGCATGACGTCGACGCTGGGATAGATCATCCGATAGGTGAACCCATGGTCGCCGAGCGGCTCCGCCGCATGGATTTCGCCGGGCGAAAAGGCGAGGATGGTTCCTTCGTGGCCGATCCACTCACCGCGTCGAGTTCGAAGCCGCGTCGCGCCGGATTCGATGACGCCGATCGCGAACGTCTCGTGAAAGTGTGGCGGAAAGGCCCGCGAAAAGTCGATCGCCCGCAGTGCGTCGAAGCTCCCATACGAGAGGTCGACGCGCGCGACATCGGTGAATGGCGTCTCCTGAGAGCGCGAACGGTTCGTCATTGGGACGAAATTATTGTCCGCGCTCCTTCACAGCTGTACGGGTGTTGTTCGAGCCGAGCTTACACCGCGCGTCCCAGGGACGACCCGTTCCGGCCCGTCGTCCTGATGCGAGCACCGCGAGCGGACGAGCTGCTTTTCCTTGATTCACTCAATTGTTGAGGGTATAATCCGCGCATGACCACGCAGGCGCTCGACCTTCTCCAAGGCACACTCGACGTGCTCGTGCTTCGGGCGCTCTCCTGGGGACCGATGCACGGCTACGCCGTCGCGCGGTTCATTCATCAAGGCTCCGACGGCACGTTCACCGTGCTCGATGGTGCGCTCTACACATCGCTGCATCGGCTCGAGGAGCGCGGCTGGGTGGAATCGGAGTGGGGAATCTCCGAGAAAGGCAAACGCGCGAAATTCTATCGGCTCACGACGGCTGGCCGGCGAGCCCAGCGTGAAGAGCTCGCGAACTGGAACGACTACGTCGCGGCCGTCGCGCGCGTGATGCGCGCCTCGCCAGCACCCGCCTAGGCGCTCGAAAAACGGGACAGGGATGGGTTACGCGGAGGAACTCTCGACAGTCTTACGCGTAAAAAGGTGTGATGACATCTCCATCGAAATCCCGCGCAGAATGCGAGGACGCGGACTGCTTTGTTCCGGCGACACGACGACAGTTCCTTCGCGACACGTTTCTTTCGGTCGCGGGAGCGATGGTCGCCCTCGGCATGAGCAATACGGCAGCACTCGCCATGCCTCTCCAGTTCACCGAGGCGAAGCGAGCCGACGGTCAAACGCGCTCATACGCGATCCCGGCCGTCGACGGCGCGCAAATCGACAAGGCGAACGAGGTGATTCTGGTTCGCTGGCAGGATTCGCTGTACGCGTTTTCGCTGTCCTGCCCGCACCAGAACACGACGCTCAAGTGGGACGAGCGCGAGCATGCGTTCAACTGTCCAAAGCATCACTCGAAGTTTCAGCCGAACGGGACGTATGTCGCCGACAGCGGCCGTGCGACGCGCAACATGGATCGCTTCGCCATCAGCCGCGACGCGTCAGGCGTTGCCGTCGATCTCGATAAGCTGTACGAGCAGGACAAGGATGGTGCGGAGTGGGCGGCGGCAATTGTCATCCTCCCGCGCTCTTAGCGCGGGAGGATCTATGGTGAATCACGCGTGGCTTCCCACGCGACCACGACAGTAGATCCTCCGCTCGCTGCGCTCGCTGGAGGCTGACAGTTACAACACCGGCGACGTATCCCCCGGCAGCAGAATCCGACGAATCACCTTGATCGGCGGCGCGCCCTGCTTCACGAATTGGTCGTGAAACTCCTGCAGAGAATACGCGGAGCCCTTGGCCTTCTGGTAGTCGGCGCGCAGTTTATAAATCTCTAATTTGCCGAGCGTGTAGTAGAGATACGTTGGGTTGTAGGCGCCACGGCGCGATTCCTCGTACGCGTTGGCCGGCGTCTGAAAGCACTTGTCGACGAACAGCTTCGCGCCCTGCTCGACTGTCCAGCCCTGCGTGTGCTCCTTCATGCCCACGACCCACCGGCAATCGCGGAGCAGCGCCTCCTCGAGCTGCGCGAGGCGGATCTTCGGATCGCCGTTCCCAAAACCCTCGTCCACCATCATCTGCTCGGCGTAATGGGCCCAGCCTTCCGCATTGCTCGACGCCGCGAGAAGCTTCCGGGTCTTGGTCGGGAATTGCTTGGCGTAAATGAATTGCAGGTAGTGGCCGGGAAACACCTCGTGCACGGTGATGATCCGCATCACGCTGGGATTGAAGAGCCGCATGTGCTCCTCCACGTGTTTGGCATCCCAGTTCTTTTCCGGCGGCGTGACGTAATAGAACGCTTCCGTCGCCTTCGTCTCGTACGCGCCAGGTGTGTCCATCGACGCGAAGCTGCCGTTTCGAGCATACGGCGGCGTCTCCGTCACGATTGGACGCACCTCCGACGGAATGTCGACGATCTTGTGGTCGATGAGAAATTGCCGCGTTCCTTCCACCGTCGACTTCGCCGACTCGATGAGATTGGCCGCCGCCGGATGTTCGTTCTCCAGTGACGTGTACGCGTCGGTCACGCTTTTTCCCGCGGCGACTTTCTGAGCCGTCGCGACGAAGTCCTTGTAGTCCTTCTCCAGATTGGCTTCACCCATCGCGAGCAAACGGTCGAGCGGAATGTCCGCCATCTCGTCGTAGCGCAGCTTGTCCGCGAACGCCTGCGCGCCGATGGCGTAGCTCCCCTTCGATTTCGGAAGCAGATCGTTTTTCAGCCAGGCAGCCGCGGCCTGCAGGGCTGCCGCGGCCGAGTCGTTCACGGCCGTGAACGCACGAAGTGCGGAGGTGTCGCCGCCGGCCGCGTCCTTCGCCCACGTCGCAACGTCGCTCTTGAAGAATCCGACCGAGCCTTCGGCGATGCGCATTGCGAGATCTGTAAACTCCTTCGGCGGATCGGCGATGTTCGCCCGCATCGCGCTCAGCACCGCCGGAATGCCCCGCAACCTCGCCGTGACCGACACCAAACGTTCTGCCGGCGACGCGAAGTTGCGTTTCATCAACAGGTCGACGGCCTGGCCCGCGAGTCCGGCATAGATCATCGGGTTTTTTTGCCACGTGCGAATGATCGTCTGATCCTGAAGCTCGGAACGGAGGGCGCCGTCGATCATCGCCGCGTCGATCGAGTCGTCGAGACTCAGCTTCGTTGCGCGCAGCGAATCGAGCTTGGCGAGTTGCGACTGCACCGTTGCGACGCGCCGCTGTACCGACGCGGCGGACAGATCCTCGATACGATTGTCGTACTGGTGAAACCCCGCCGCCGTGCCCGCACTCGGCGCGAACGCGTAGAGCGAATCGAAGTAGCTGTCGACGAACGATGAGAACGTGGAGGAATCGCCTGATCCGCCGCCGCTCTTCGATCCTTCGCCAGAGCAGGCCAGTATGACGACGCCAACGAAGGCTAACGTGCTCGTACGAGAATTCAGATTGAGCATGACTCGTGAAGTCAGAGGGGCTGCCCGAAGCGCTTGGGCGGAACCTACTGAACTCCCAACACTCTGATCAACACGAAGGCCAGAAGCATCAAAACGAGAAGTGCTCCGAGAACTGCCGTGGCGACGTTTCGCCCAACTCGCTTGACCGATCGAAGATCTACGGTGAGGCCGAGTCCGGCCATCGCCGCAACGGTCAGCCAAACCGCCAGCGTTTTCGCCGATTCCTGCACCGCCTCGGAGATCATGTCGGTCGACCGAAGCGCGGCAAACAGGATGAAGCCGAGAACGAACCATGGCACGAGCTTCCGCAGCGACAGCGCCGAGGATGTCGCACGATGCCGGCGGACGGCGAAGAACGTCACCACCGGGCCGAGCATCAGGACGCGCGCGAGCTTGACGGCGGTTGCAACCTGGCCGCTCAGTGTGCTGACGGCGAACGACGCGGCCAGAACTTGTGGAATGGCATAGACGGTCAGCCCCGCGAAAACACCATACTGGTAGTTCGAATAGCCCAGCAACGGGATCATCAACGGCAGCGCAAGCACGACACCGACGCCAAGCACCGCGGTCAACGCAATCGATGCCGCGACATCCTCCCGATCCGCGGCGATGACTGGAGCTACGGCCGCGATGGCCGAATTCCCACAGATCGCGTTCCCGCATGCAACCAGCACCGAGAGATTCGGCGAGAGTCCCGACAATCGTCCGATGATGTAGCCGAGCGGCAGCGCGGTGCAGACGAGTCCGACGATGCCTACCGCGAGCGCCGGTCCAGAGGCGAACAGTCGAGGTATATCCATGCTGGCACCGAGCAGACAGACTGAAAACTCGAGGACTTCTTTGGCGGCGAAGCGGATGCCGGGGTCCATCGAGCGCGACACCCGGATTGTCGTCCGAACCACCATCCCGATAATGATTGCGAGGACGAGGGGCTCGACAACCGGACGACCAATCGCGTGCGTTTCGAGAAATCCGAACACGGCGGAGATCGCCGAGACGAGGACCACGGCGAAAAGCCCTGGGAGAAGCGCGACCACGCGACGAGGGCCCGCCACAGCCGAGACACCGCGCCCTGATCGATCGACTTCAACCTCTTCGGTCTCCATCGGCACACGGTAGTTGGTGGTTGTCTCATGAGTCCAGTACATTGTGTTTATGCAATCATAAGAATTGGTAATGAGCATCAACCTCCATCACCTTCGTCTCTTCGCCGCGATCGTCGAGCACCGCGGGTTCACCAGAGCCGCCGGTGCATTACACCTGAGCCAGCCGGCTATCTCCAAGTCGTTGAACGAGTTGGAGTCGAAGCTGCAGGTGTCGCTGATAAGCCGGCGCGGCAAAACGGTAGTGCTCACGGAGGCTGGCGAGCTGCTCTATGCGCGCGCCACCGAGCTCTTCGGCGTGGAACGCGCGGCCGAACGCGAGCTGAAGGAATTCCGCGGGCTCAGGCGTGGCGTTCTTCGCGTCGGCGCGAGCACGACGATAGCGACATACATGCTTCCGTCGTATCTCGGGCGATTCCATGCGCGGCACCCCGACGTTCGCATCCGCGTTTCCAGCGCGAACACGCGATCCGTCCTGCATGCGCTGATCGAGCTTCGCGTCGACGTCGCTCTCGTCGAGGGACCTGTTTCCCACTCGAGGGTCGAGGCACTGCCGTGGCGTGAAGACGAACTGGTGGTCATCGCGCCGCCAAACCACCGGCTCCTAGGCCGCGTCGGGGTCACGGCCGCCGACCTCGCTGATGAGCAATTCTTAGTGCGCGAGCCCGGGTCTGGCACGCGGGCCGTGAGCGAACGCGCGTTGGCGATCCACGGTGTCAAACTCACGAAAACGATGCGGGTCGGCGGTACCGAGGCGATCAAGCAAGCGGTTGGCGCGGGACTTGGATTGGCCATCGTGTCCCGCGCCGCGGCGGCCGATCAGCTGGCGCTGAACAAGATTGCGATTCTTCCGGTGAACGGGCTCGTGATTCGCAGAATGCTGACGCGCCTTCGACTGAAGACGGGCGCGACAAAGGTTGGCGCGGCGCGAGAATTGGAGGGTTTGTTGACTGGAGCTCCAGAGGGACGAAACGCCGAGGATTCATCCGAGGTGTAGTTACGCCGCACGCCGCACGCCGCATGACCTATTTTCATTGCCAACGAACCATTATCTCGATCATGCAACTTCGCGCGCTCGTCACGGCCGCCGGAATCGCAGCCGTCGTCATCTCTTGTCACAAAGCACCGCCGCCTCCGCCGCCACCACCGCGAGCGCTTTCCGATTCAGCTTCGGCGGCGCTGCGCTGGGTAGAGCCGAAGGTGATCACGTTTCAGAGCGGCGATTCCGTCGCCGCGCAAACGGAGCGTTCGTTTCTCTCGTCGCTGGCCGCGAACGCCCGCGTGATCGGGTTCAGCGAGCTGAACGAAGGGACTCACGAGTTCCCCTACATCGTGCGACGCACCGTCCTCGCGCTCGCGGAGTCCGATCGCGTTCGCGGCTTGGCGATTCAAGCGCCGATGGCGGAGGCAATGGAGCTCGACCGCTATGTGCGAACCGGCGTCGGCGACCCCCAACGCCTCATGCGCACGCTCGGCTCGTGGCGTTGGGAAACGCGCGAGATGCGAGCCCTCATCGAGGCGATTCACGCGTGGAATCGCGGCAAATCGCCGACCGACCAGATCGGCTTTTACGGCTTCGAGATCCCGTCGGCGGCGCACGCGGTCAGCGTGATCACCACGATGGGGGAATCCGTGCTCGGTGCGACGCTCAAGGCGTGGCTCACGCGGCAATACGCGTGTGTCGCGTTGAACGAGGGCGCGCATTTCGGGCTCGAGGGTCGCGCGTCTGACACGGCCTACTGGAATTCGTGCGGTCCGGCGACCCGCGCGGCGCTCGACAGCATCGTGGCTCTACGCCGGCGCTCGAGCGCGACCGAATTAGCGTTTGCTGAACAGATGGCGCGGCTCGTCGACCACCATGTGCGCATTGGTCTGCGGCACCTGAAGCGAGAGGAGTTCAACGCCGAACACGTGCTGTTTCTGGCCGACCTCATCGGCGCGGACAACAAGCTGCTGTTGTGGGGCGGCGATTACGAGATGGGACGGCTCACGCTGAATCGTACGACCGTGCAGACGGCCGTTGTGCTGGGCGACAGGCTTGGCGATCGCTATCGGGCGATCGCGTTCACCTTTGGCGACGGCGTTTTGAGAGCGCGACCCGCTGGGCCGGGCCGCAGTGGTGGAGAACCTGGACTGGAAAACCAGACAGTGCGGCCGCCGTTGCCCGACACCTATGAGGACGTTCTCGGACGTGTACCGCGCGAGGGAGGTTACTGGCTCGACATGCGCCCGGTGCCCCCGGCGACCGACATCGCAGGTGCGTGGCTGCGCGGGCCGCGCCCGATGCGATCCATTACAGAACTTTATTCCCCGGCAATACCGGAGAGCTTCCAGACGCCGATGGAGTTCCCGAAGTACTTCGATGCGATTGTGTTCGTGCGGCATGTGACGCCCGCGCGATAGTCGCCGCTACTCGACCATCAGGCTGGGGGACGGCACGGCGGCGACGCTGATGTCGATGGGAAGGCGCACGCCGTTATGCGTTCGCACAACATCGAGCATGCCCTGCCAGACCGACGCGAACGAATGGCCCACGTCCGTCGGGCGCCGCGCCGGCGAAAACGCGCCTTTGCCGGCGATCCAGAATGGCGGCTCCGCGTCGACGCCCGCGGCCTCGTACACGTCGCTGACGTCGTCATAGATCTTCGACGCGTTCCGTGTGTGCGCATAGATACCCGGACGATAGCGCCCATCGGCGAGCACGGTCTGCGTCCAGGCTCGATAGTAATCTCTCATGAGCTGCGGAAGGACGTCCATATACTCGACGTCCAAGAAGACCACGGTACCGTCGGGAAAACCCTCGTGTGCCGTGCGGGCGATGGCATCGCGCGCGTCGATCGCCCCGCGAGCGCCGTGGACGAACGACGCCGAGCAACGGTCGCCGCTGTTGGCGACCGGCGCGCTCGTCCGCCGCGTCATCGTCCGCGTCGACCCGCTACGCTTGGATTTCGCTTTCTTTGATTTCTTCGACGAGCTGGATTTTACGCTGGTCTTTTGCGTGAGCGACTTCCCCCATGTCTGCTGGCCCACGTAGATGACCGCCAATCCCCAACCGTTGCTCGTGAGGCGCGCCCGAGTTCCCGACCACGAGTTGTCCTTGTGGCATGGTGCGGGGAGATAATACCCGACCCACTCGTATTCTCCCGACCGCTTCCATGCTGCCATGGCGCGATCCCCGGGATAAATGTTCGTATCGAAACCCAGGTGGTGACCGGATGTTTCCGACGTCGCGCGCGCGATCGCGTCGCCAACAGCGCTCGGGACTGATGTCAACTCGGCGGCCGACATCGTCAGCGGTTGTTGAGCGAGGCGCGGCGCTTCCACCGAAGCGGACACGGCGGCAGCCACCAGCAATAGCGAGTTTCGAAGACGGCGCAATGCGATAGGGGCAAGGTAGGTGGATGGGATCGGTGCCCGAGCGGGCCGGAGCTGACAGCCGAGCTGCCGTCCGGAGCTGACAGCCGAGCTGACGGCGGAAGCCGACGACGAGCAGGCCGCCAGAGCTGACGACCGCAGCCGGCGACCGAGAGCCGGGGACAAGACGGACGACCGGGCGCCGCCGACTGAGCCGGAGCCGACAGCCGTATGACTTTCCTAATGGACGTGTGTTAGCCGTCCCAACTAGAGAAAGTGCGTACAGATCTTGCTATGGCTGGGCCAGCCAACCCCCGGGTTCTTACCAGCACTAAACCGTACGGAGGACGTATGTCGATCCGCGTTACCCATGGTATCGCACTGCTCGGCGCGTGCGCGCTATGGGCGTGCTCGAAGAGTGACAACAAGGCTGACTCGATTGCGGCGGCGGACAGCGCCGCCAAAGCGGCGGCCGCGGCGGCACCGCCTGCGGCTCCGGCCCCAGCGCCGCTGACCGATGCGAACATTGCTGCCCTGCTCGACGAGGCGAACGCGGGCGACAGTGCGGGCGGGAACATCGCGTCGACGAAAGGCACGAACGCTCAAGTCAAGGAATTCGGGCGTTTGATGATGCATGACCACCACGCGCTGCGAAAGGCGGGACAGGATCTGGCGAAGAAGTTGAACCTCACGCCGGCGCCGCCAGCGGGCGACACGCTGCCGGCCGCCGCGCAACGGATGGCCGACAAGATGAACGCCGACCCGAAGGGTCCGGCGTGGGACAAGTCATACATCGACAATGAAGTCGCGGTCCACCAGTCCGTCATGTCGCTTCTGCAGACGGCGCAGGGAGCCGCAACGGATACGTCGCTCAAGGCCCTGATCACAAAGGCAATTCCGAACATCGACGCGCACCTCAAAAAAGCTCAGGACATCCAGAGCAAACTGAACAGCGCGCCAACGCCGGCGGCCCCCGATTCTGCGAAAGGAAAGAAAAAGGGCTGATTCGCCCGGCGCGGTCTTTGATTAGAAGAATGCTCAGGTGAACACCTGGGCATTCTTTATTTCGAGGACCTACGCGATGTCAGGACTTCGATTTCGCACTTCGAGAGCGGCCGCGACGATCGCGGTGATCGCGCTGAGTCTCATGGTCGCATGTAAGAATTCAAATCGGTCGGCGCCGAAGACCCACACACAGGCGGGCACGCTCGCTTTGCCCGACAGCACGGCCGCACGGCGCGACACGGCGGTCACGGCGACCGCCGCCAAACGCGACAGCGTCGCGCCGGTTGCGGGCACCTGGATCAACGACGCGAATGCACTCGCGCTGGTCGGCCTGATGAGCTCGCGCCAGATCGCGGCGGCCGAGCGCGAGCTGCAGGCGTGGCACTCGGATACGGTACGCGCCTTCGCTGAGGCGTCGCTTCGAGATCACCGCGCAATTCAGCACTCGGTGGATTCGGTCGCGGCCGTCACGCGCATCGCGCCGGTGACACCGGCACTGGCGGAGTCGATCGGTGCGGCGATGCAAGCGCAGCTCGATTCGATCCAGGGCGGACGGATGCTCGACCGGTCGTTCGTCCAGCAGCAGATCGCTGGGAACGAGTTGATGGCGTCGTACGCCGATCAACTTGCGGCTGTGTCGGAGCGGCCGGAGGTCCAAGGGGTGATGGCCATGGCCGCGTTGCGCGCGCGTGCGCAGCGCGACCGGGCAAGGGCAGTCGAAGCGTCGTTCGCGATGGCGGACTCGATCGCGGCCGATTCCGCCGCGAAGGCAAGCCTCCGCAAGAAGCGGTCGGACCGATGAGCGCTCAATCGCATCCGGAACGGGTGGGAACGAGCAACGTCGTACTGGTCGACGGATCGAACGTCGCCCATTCGACCGAGGGTGAGGCGCCGAACATCGCAAACCTCGTCATCGTGCGCGACAAGCTTCGCGAGGAAGGTTTCGAGCCGGTCATCATGGTCGACGCGGCATTACGCCATCAGATCGACGACTCGCAGCTGTACGAAAAGCTCGTGGAGGACGGGACGATCAAGCAGGCGCCGGCCGGCACCGACGCCGACTATTTCCTGCTGTCGTTCGCCCGCGAGCTCAACGCGTGTATCGTATCGAACGACCGGTTTCGCGACCGCATCAAGCAGTTCCCCGAGGCACGCGATCGGGTGATCCGCTACATGATTGTGAACGACGAGGTTGTGTTCGAGCGACGGACACATCGCCGCCCGGGAGAATGATGGCGCTTCGCGGCGTCCTGCTCGACGTTGACGGAACTCTAATCAACAGCAACGACCAGCACGCGGAGGCGTGGGCCGACGCCTTTCGCGAGTTCGGTTACGATATTCCGGCCGAGGTCGTTCGACCGCTGGTTGGAATGGGTGGCGACAAACTGCTGCCGAGGCTGACGGGTCTCGACCATGAGAGCGAAGGCGCGCAACGGTTGACGGCGCGCCGCTCCGAGATCTTCGCGACAACATATCTCCCCACGATTCGCGCGTTCCCGTGCGCACACGAGTTGTTGGCGCGGTTCAAGGCCGGGGGACTGCAGTTGATCATTGCCACGTCGGCGAAGCAGGACGAGCTGAACGATCTGCTGCGGCAGGCGGGCCTCGACGAGCTCGTGGAGAAAAAGACGTCGTCGTCGGATGCCGACCACTCGAAGCCGGATCCGGATATCATCGAGGCCGCGCTCAAGAAAGGACATCTCGCCCCCGGCGACGCACTGATGCTCGGCGATACGCCATACGACGTCGAGGCCGCCGCGCGTGCCGAGCTCCGAACCGTTGCGCTCCGATCCGGCGGGTGGCCGGACCGCGCGCTGTCGGCCGCCATCGCGATTTACGACGACGTCGAGCATCTGCTCGAGGAATTCGACCGATCTCCGTTCGCCGGCGTTCGGTAGTCGATTTTTCGGCGCCCCGTTCGACGAGAGTGTGTAGGGGTTGAAACCTTGCGCCGTACTCTTACGATATAACGGCAGATATATCTTAGGGTGCTTTAGGCGAGCGGCGTGAGGCATACGGCGAACAGCAGAACTGCCGTTAAGCATCCACCGGCCGGTCTTTTCAGCAGCGAATAAGCGCCGAGCTGTAGGGTTTACGGCGTCAACGAGGCAAACTACAAACATTTGTGCAAGCAAGTAACCACTTGCATCACTGGGGAGGGCCCTTTACCCTTCTCCGCCCTATGGACATCCGTGACCGCATTCTCGAAGCAGCAAAGAAAGTCTACACCCAATACGGCTTCCGTGGCGCCACCACACGGCTCATCGCCATCGAGGCCGACGTCAACGAAGTCACCCTCTTCAGAACCTTCGGATCCAAGGCCGCACTTTTCGAGGCGCTCATGCAGGCGCATGTCGCCAAATCTCCCATTCCGGAGCTCCCCGACATCCCCGTCGACCCGGAGCGCGAGATGACCGAGTGGTGTGCCGCGGTCCTCAGCCATATGCGTGAAAACAGTGCGCTCATTCGCACCTCGTTCGGCGAGATCGAAGAACGCCCCGGCGCAGCCATCAGCATGTGTGAAGGACCCAACTGCGCCGGGATGCTGCTCACCGACTATGTCCTTCGCCTCCAATCCATGGGACTCGCGGCGCAGGATGGCGACATCCAAACGTCGATCTCGATGCTCATGAGCGCGATGTTCGGTGACGCGATCTCGCGTGGCGTCATGCCCAACGCGTTTCCTCAGCCCGTCGACGAGGCTCCGGCCAAATACGTCCGGGTCTTTCTCCGCGCGCTTGGCTTTCAGCCGTCGCAGCGCATCCAAAGCCTCGACCACTCCGCCGCCGGAGATTGAGGCGCCCTCATGACTTCCACTTCTCAACCACCCCGATGTTACCAATGATCTCCATATCGGTTCGCGACGAGCGTCGTCTCGCTGAGTTGCGAGTTGGACGCGTTGGGATCGCGCTCCTGGCCGCGCTCCTCGGCTTTGCGCTCTGCGCCGGCCGCGTCGCCGCACAGCAGCCGTCGTCGGTGCGTGCCGGCGTCGGTGTCCGCCTGTCGCTCGACGAGGCCCTCCGCATGGCGCAGCTGCAGAGCCAAACGATCCAGCTTGCGCGCAGCGGTGTCGCGCGCGCGACGGGTCAGCGCATTCAGGCCCACAGCCAGATGCTGCCGCAACTCAACGCCCAGGCCAGCTACGGCAGAACTCTTCAATCACAGTTTTCTGGTTTCTCGTCTTCGTCGTCGAGCACCGATACGGTGACGAAGCCGACAACGCAGTCCGTGTGTACGCCGTTCATCGCCGCCACCGCGACCCCCGCCGAGCGTGCGGCGGCGCTCGCGCAGGCGGCCACGTGTCCGGCCGCCGGCGGTGGCGGCGGCGGCTTCGATCTCAGCAAAACGAGCTTCGGCGCAAAGAACCAGTATCAGCTCGGGCTGGCGTTTTCGCAGAACGTCTACAGCGGCGGG